>Ga0208454_1000065_pt1 | contig 77534 bp, 77 predicted proteins | sample EasRivMeERMZT100_FD_187530 | JGI IMG/M metagenome (GOLD analysis project Ga0208454, IMG submission 187530) | Soil microbial communities from meander-bound floodplain in the East River, Colorado, USA - East River MetaG ERMZT100 (SPAdes) (version 2) | ecosystem: Environmental > Terrestrial > Soil...
CCGCGGAAACCCATATTGTGACGGGATCTCAGATCCAAGCGAAAACGGCGGACCCTGAGTTTACCCGGGTGCTCACCGAAGGTTGGCGTTTTTTGCTCAAGCATCCGACGGTGAATCAAGATCGCGTCGCGGTGTGCGGCTACTGCATGGGCGGGCGCATCGCGATTCATTTCGTCGCGGCGACGCCGGAAGTGCGCGCCTTCGTCGGTTATTATCCCACCGTGCGCGATGAACCTGAGTCACCGCTGCGACCCGTGCATCCGTCGAAAGCCGTGCAGAAGTTTCGCTGCCCGTCGATCAATTTATACGGCAATGATGACGTCACCACGGTGGTCCCGGTGCAGGAAAAAATGTGGCAGGCGTTCAAAGAAAACGGTCAGTCGCTGGAGTGGCACTTCTTTCCCTTCGGCGGCCACGGTTTTGTTGATCCAGGCGCGCCCGGCTACAACGCGCACACTGCGGAACTATCATGGCCGCTGGTGGAAGATTTCCTTGAGCGCCATTTAACATGGAGCTCGCCGGAATTTTAGCCAAGCTCGGACGATTTCTCCTTTGAAGGCGTAAAAATAAAAAGCCGCCCGGCATGCGAATACCGGGCGGCTTTTTTTGCTGAACGGACAATACCTGTGATCGGTTCCTAGGTTACTCGCGTCCCCGCAGGGTGCTCTTGAAACCTTCAATGGTAAGCTTGCCGGTGACGATTCGTTCAAAGTCCGAACTGCTGACGTAGTGATCCAAGTCCGCCACCTGGACGTCCCAGTGAAAAATTTCGCCGATGGCCGGAAGGGTGGCAGGCAGCTGTTGATCCTTGTGCGAAAGAGAAATATCTTTGCCGCGATAGATGCCGCGCACCTCGGCACGGTTTTTCTGGCACCAGCTTAAAACATCCGCGAAGGTCATGCGGGCTCCACTGCAGCTTTAACCGGATTGAGCAGGTGTTCTTTGAGGCCGGTGTGGACGCCGTAGATGACCTTACCAATCTTGGGCTTTTTCAGCGGCTCGGTGCTCACCTGATACAGGATCAGCCGTTCGGTGCCGGTGTTGTTGAGCTGATAAAAGAAGCCCGGCGGAACATGGACGGCTTGGTGCTGCTTGAGACGGTACTCTTCGCCGTCCTTAAGGCCCTTCATGGTGCACTCGCCCTGGACCACGAAAAAAGTGTGATCCGAGCCCGGATGACAATGAAGCTCATCGTTGACGCCCGGCTCGTAGCTGTTGAGCGCGATGTGCAGCCGGTCGGTCTGGGTCGGGCGCGCGTAGTTACGGCCCGTGGGTTTGCCCCACTCAGCCTGCTTTTCCGCGTCGACGATCGTGATCTTGGTGATTTTTTCCATTGATAACCTCCTCGATATTTCGCTGCAGTTGAATTTACAGGATGTGGTCACTGGAACACAAGGGGCTGGCGAGGCCCTCAAGGTTCTTGCCAAGCTAGGCCGATCAAAATAGACTCCCCTGGAAACCACGTGCCGCGCAACCCACGGCCCCAAACCTAACTATAATAGGGAGCGAAAACATGGCTGAGCAAACATTGAAAGGAAGCTGTCTGTGCAAATCGGTGCGCTATGAAGTGACCACACCGTTCATGCGCTTCGGTCATTGTTATTGCTCGCGTTGCCGCAAGGCGACCGGCGGCGTGCGTTCGACCAATATCGCCGTGCCGATAGCGCAGTTTCGCTGGACGCAAGGTGAGAACCTGATCAAGCGCTACGATTTGCCGGAGGCGAAGAGCTTTGCCCGGCAAATTTGCAGCAGCTGCAATTGTCCGATCCCCCACGCTTCACGCGACGGCACGCGCGCGATCGTGCCCGCCGGCACGCTCGATGATTTACCTCCGGGAAAACCTTCGGTGCATGGACATTGGAGCAGCCGGGTGAGTTTTGTTGAGACCAACGAGTCCGAATTGCCCTGCGAAAATTGAGCGGCACAGATTCAGACCGATGCTGACCACGACGGTAGGTCGATTGCGTGCGGCGGGGATGGTGGAGGGCGTTTCATTTCTCCTACTCTTGGGCTTAGCCATGCCGCTCAAATATTTTGCCGGCATGCCGTTGGCGGTGAAGATCGCTGGTTGGACGCATGGTTTGCTCTTCATCGTATTTTGCATGTTTTTGCTAGTCGCTCATGGCGAACGCCAATGGTCGATGCGTTGGACCGCGATGATTTTCGTCGCGGCACTGTTGCCCTTTGGACCTTTTGTGATTGACCGGCGGCTGAGGGGCAAAGTCGATTCGCGGCGGCTGGACGCTTTTTGAGTCCATTCCGTCGCTGGGGGGTTCGGTGGGGCGAATTCCTTAGCCGAATCTCAGTGCAGCATGATGTGCGCCACGACTTCGAATGCGACGATGGCCAGTGTGACAACTGACGCGGCGAGGACGAACGTCGTGCGACGTTTTTCTAAAAGCGTCATCGTTTTTATCTGGGCGGGAACTTTGGCGTCCATTCGCAACTGGCGAGCGTACCACAGGGTATAGAGATTGGCGCCGGCGGCAAGCGTTGCTAAAATCAGAATCGGCACGCGCAGTATCGCGTTATGGTCGACTAAAATGAGCAATGGACGAAGTCCGAATAGTCCGCCCGCGCCGACAGCCACAGCTAACGGACCGATCAAGGTGAACACAGCGCAGGGCGCGCCAAGGATGCCGAAAATGATCGCGCCCACGCTGGTCGTATTTTGCGCTGCCGAATCAGGCGGGTCGCTGACTAATTGAGCCGCACTGCGACCGTGCAATCGATACGCGGTGATCGGCTCGCGAAAACCTTTGAGCGTGACCTGCTCCGATCTCGCCTCGGTAAATTTTTCTGGGTGCTTTCGATAACTTTCCTCACTGATGAGAACTTCGCCGGCGCCGGCTTTGCTCTGCAGGCGAGCCGCCAGATTCACGACGTCGCCGATGGCGGTGTAATCTTTGGAATCATCCGAACCAAGCCGACCGACGCGCGCAAAACCAGTGGCGATGCCGACGGAGGCATCGAGGTCGAGGCCAAAACTCGAGCCGAGAGTCTTAAGCGCGGTAGCCAGTTCCGTCGCGGCGGCGACGGCACGGCGCGCGTGATCCTCGTAGCGAATCGGCACGCTGAACAGCGCCATGACCGCGTCGCCGACGTACTTGTCGATGAACGCGCCATGTTTGACCAACACGTCGGTGGCCATGCGGAGATAAGCATCGACCACTTGATGGGTTTTTTCAGCGCCGAGCTCTTGTGTCAACTCGGTGAACGATGACAGGTCGGCGAAGAGCACGGTGATTTCCACCATCCGGCCTTCCTCGACGTGGGTGCTGCAACGCGTGCAAATATTCGGATTGCGCGGGCTTCGTTTGATACCGAAGGTTCGGTAGACCGCGCTCAAGGCCCCGGCTAGCATCGTGCCGCAGATGCTGCATTGCGCCGCGAGATGCGGGCTGGAATGAACGGGCATGGCGTAGAGGTAACTTACGCCGGCAATGCTGTCAATGCGATTGCTTCGCGTGCCAATTACGGGAATAATGCGGCGACTTTCAGGAGAGTTTTTACGATGTCAGATCACTATCACGACGAAAACGATTTGAAGCTGATGCGCGACATCCGCAAGCTCGCGCCGGATGATTTTAATGCCTGGTGGGGCTTGAACAATATCGTCGGGCGTGACAATGGCGCGATTCCGAAAAAGTATCGCGAATTGATCGCCATCGCTGTCTCAGCGACGACTCAGTGTCCTTACTGCATGGAAGCGCACGCGAAAGCGGCGCATAACGCCCGGACGACGCGCGAAGAAGTCGTCGAGGCATCGCTGATCGCCGCGGCTTTACGCGCCGGCGGCGCAGCGACGCACGGCGCCATGGCGCTCAAATTTTTCGACAAGCAGGCCGAGCAGAAAAAGGAGTAGCGCCGCTCAAGCGTTGCTGCTGATGTTGCTTAACGTTCTTCGAATCATCGTTGCGAGCCTCGTTGTCATGCCGCTATTCTCTTGTTCCGGCACTAGGCCAGTCAATCTGGGAATTAGAGAAGGCAGCCTGGCGCTCTGTCCGTCGACGCCGAACTGCGTTTCGAGTGATGCCACCGATTCCGCTCATGCGATCCCGGCCTTCCAGCTTGCCGTGCCGGCGGTTGAGGCGTGGCGCGTGCTGCGCGCGACGTTGGACCGTTTGCCGCGCGTTCAAATCGTCACCGTGACCGATGATTATGTTTATGCCGAGTGCAGCAGCGCGTTTTTCGGTTTCGTCGATGATCTGGAACTGCATTTGCGCGCGTCGCAAAGTATTATCGCCGTGCGCTCAGCGTCGCGGCTCGGCCATAGCGATTTCGGCGTGAATCGTAAGCGCGTGGAGAATCTACGCGGACTCCTAATCAAGCAAGGGGTGATTCGCTGAAGAAAGCGAAGGTATGACAAACTAGTTCCGGCGTTCAATGGCACCATTATGCTGAGCTATGACGTTGTCGAATGGGGAGGGCCGCTTGAAAGGCGTGACCGTGCGACGCCGATGCCGAAAGGCACGGAGGTGCTCGTCAGGCTTAAATACTGCGGCGTGTGCCACAGCGACGTGCATATTCGCGACGGCTACTTCGATCTCGGCGGCGGCAAGCGTCTGCACATGAGCGAGCGCGGCATGCAGCCGCCGGTGACCTTGGGTCATGAACCGTTCGGCACGGTCATCGCCGCCGGACCTAGTGCGATTGACGTGACCATTGGCGCGGACCGGCTGATTTTTCCCTGGATCGGTTGCGGCGCATGCGTGCGCTGCCGCGAAGGATTGGATAATTACTGCATGGCGCCGAACATGATCGGTATCCAGCGGCCTGGCGGCTACGCCGATCATTTACTTGTTCCACATCCGCGTTACCTCATCGATGCCGATGGTGTCGACCCGGTGTGGGCGGCGACATTATCTTGCTCCGGCCTATCGACCTATTCGGCGGTGTCGAAACTCAAGCCGATTCCAGCGGACGAATGGGTCGCCGTGATGGGTGCGGGCGGACTGGGTTTGTCCGCGATTGGCATGCTACGCGCATTCGGCCATGAGCGAATTCTTTCCATCGACATCGACGCGACGAAATTGCAGTTAGCCGAATCCGCGGGCGCAGCCGCGGTCTTGAACATCCGTGACGGCGACGCGGCGCAGCGACTCAAGCGATTAACCGGCGGTGCGCTCTACGGCGCGGTCGATTTCGTCGGCGCCAGTGAAACCGCGAATTTAGCGCTAAGCGCGTTGCGCAAAGGCGGCAAGCTGATCCTGGTGGGTTTGTTCGGTGGCGAGATTCAATTATCGATCGCCAGCACAATTCTGCGCGCGATCACTATCCAGGGCTCCCACGTCGGCAGCGTCGACGAATTGACCGCCGTCGTCGCGCTCGCGCGCGAAGGGAAGATCAAACCCGTCCCAATTCAGACGCGGCCGTTGGCGGAGGTGAGCCGGACGCTCGATGAGTTGAAGGCGGGAATGATCGTCGGAAGAATCGTGGCACAGGTTTAGCGACTGAGGTCGGAAAATTATCGGTCGAATACGACCGATCGGTCCAATGCAATTCGGCTCGGAAAAATCGAAGCCTAGGACGACATGATTGAGAACCGCAAAACCAGTTCCTGGCTCTTCATCACCCTCGCTGCTGCGGCGATGCTCATGATCACGATGGGGGCGCGGCAAGTGCAGGGGCTGTTTGTGTTCCCGATCAGCGGGTCGACAGGTGTGAGCATTGTCACGATCAGTTTTGCCATGGCTGTGGGACAGTTCATGTGGGGCGCGGTGGCGCCGCTGGCGGGCGTATTGGCTGACCGTTTTGGCTCGGCCCGGGTGCTCGTGTGCGGCGTGCTCGTACTTGCTCTGGGCACCGCTTTGACGCCGCTGCTTACGACCAGTTCCGGGCTGGTGCTGACGATTGGCATACTTACCGCTGTGGGGTCGGGCGCCGGCAGCTTCTCGATGTTAATCGGCACCGTGATGGGAAGGCTGCCGCCGGCGCATCGCGGTACGGCCGCGGGCATGATCACTGCGGGCGGTTCGTTTGGGCAATTTGTCTTCGCGCCGATTGCTCAGACGCTAATTTCTCTATGGGGATGGATGGGCGCGATGTGGTCGCTCAGTGCGATCGCGCTGTTGGCGCTGCCGTTGGTGCAGCCGATCGCGGGTCCCAAGCGTCACGGCGGAGCGCTTACGGGGAATACTAGCGGCAGCATGACGGCGACGCTACGCAGCGCGTTTGGCAATTCCAGTTATCTGCTGCTGCACGGGAGCTTTTTGACCTGCGGTTTTCACATCGCTTTTCTCGTCACTCATTTGCCTGGCGAAGTCGATCTCTGCGGCTTGCCAGCGTCGGTGGCCAGTTGGTCGTTGGCGATCATCGGTCTTGCCAATATCGCCGGCAGTTTCACCGCCGGCTGGTTGCTCAATCACTTTCGCGGCAAGTACGTGTTGTTCGGCATGTACGGCTCGCGCACGCTGCTTATTCTGCTCTATCTCGCCGCGCCGAAGACCGAGTGGACTTTTTACCTGCTCGCCGTCGGACTTGGATTTTCCTGGCTTGGCACGGCGCCGCCGACGGCGGGTGTGGTCGGGAAACTGTTCGGCGTGCGTTATCTGGCGACGCTCTACGGTCTGACGATGGTGTCGCATCAGCTCGGAGCGTTTTTCGGCGCGTGGTTGGGCGGCCTCGCTTTCGCCCAATACGGCAATTATCTCTGGATGTGGTACGCCGATGCTTTGTTCGCGGCGATCGCGGCACTGCTCAACTTGCCGATACGCGAGCCACGAGTCGAGCGCGCGGCTGTCCCGGCTTAGCTGCCGTCGGTTGTTCTTGGCCCAGGCGACGCCATTTTCCCAGGCGGCGAAACGCGTTACAATCGTTTCGACAATACGCAGGGGAGCGTGGAGCCATGGAAACCGTATTCCGATCGAAGATTGACCTTTGGCTGGTCATCGTGACCGTGGCCGTGCCGATCGTAATCCTCGAGTTCATCCTCGACGGGCTCGATACCCCTGACAAATTCGCCGAGCTGTTGGCGCTAGTGATCGTCGTCGCTGTGTTAGGAATTATTGCCTGGCTGTATTTAAGCACGCGCTATACGATCACCGGCGACTTTCTCTTGGTTAAAGCCGGGCCGTTCTCGTGGGTGATTCCCATGGAAGATATCGTCAGCGTTGAATCGACGCGTAATCCTTTGTCCAGCCCCGCGCTGTCGTTGGATCGGCTGCTGATCCGCTATGGACAGAGCGGCGAGCTGATGATCTCGCCCAAGGACAAGTTAGGCTTCATGAAAGAACTGAAAAAACATCTAAAGCCGAGCTCCACCGCGGTCAATCTGTAAGGAAAGAGGCAAGCGATGTCTGAGTTTCAAAACGTGACCGTGGTCAAGCGCGCCAATGTTTACTTTGGCGGCAAAGTCGTCAGCCGCACGGTGGTATTCCCCGACGGTGCGAAGAAGACGCTGGGGATCATGCAAGCCGGCGAGTATGAGTTTAGCACCGGCGACAAAGAGATCATGGAAATCATGAGCGGCGAGCTCGATGTCGCGCTGCCGGGACTCGACGGCTGGAAGGCCGTCAGGAGCGGCGAAGCCTTCGAGGTGCCGGCCAATTCCAAGTTTCGCATGAAGGTGAAATCGCTAACCGACTACTGCTGTTCCTTCGTCAAGTAATCAGCCGGTTTTCTCCGGATTTCTTTTGTTTGGCTAGAGGTGAGAGGTTCAGCTCACTTTTCACGCCGATCAACCCTATCAATCCAGCGGAACCGGCTACCCCGACGATTGAGAATCGCCTCGTCTTGTGCCTATAACTATTTGTGCCATTTTCTACACTCGGACTCTCCGCTAAAGTCTTGGAAGGCGTACGCGCCGCCGGTTATACCGATCCAACTCCGATTCAGCTGCGCGCCATTCCGCTGATTCTCGAAGGCCGCGATATTATCGGCTCGGCGCAGACCGGCACGGGCAAGACCGCCGCCTTCGCACTGCCGGTGATTTCACGCTTGGGCCAACGCGGCAAATTGCGCGCGCTGGTGCTCGAACCGACCCGCGAGCTGGCGGCGCAGGTTGAAACCGCGGTGCGCGACTACGCGCGCTTCACCGATCTGCGTACGGTGGTGGTTTTCGGCGGGACCGGCTACGGCAAGCAAGATCAGGCATTGCGCCACGGTGTGGATATTTTAGTCGCGACACCGGGCCGCCTGCTCGACCAGATGCAACGAAAAATGATCAAGTTGAGCGATATCGAGATTCTCGTCCTCGACGAAGCGGACCGGATGCTGGACATGGGTTTCATGCCCGATGTGCGCAAAATTATCGAGCGCTGCCCAAAGACCCGTCAAACGATGCTCTTCTCGGCAACCGTGCCGCCGGAGATTGAGCAGCTATGTCGCTGGGCGCTGCGTAATCCGCAAACCATCGAGATCGGCCAGCGCCGTATGCCTGCTGAGACTGTCACCCATGCGTTATATCCGGTCGACATCGGTCAAAAGCAGGGGTTGCTCGAAGAACTCTTGCGCCGCACCGATTATGATCAAGTTTTGATTTTTTGCCGCACCAAGAATGGCGCCGACCGAGTCGCACGCAATTTGCAGCAACAAGGCCATTCGGTCGCCGTGCTCCATTCCAACCGCACCCAGCGGGAGCGCGAGCAGGCGCTCAACGGTTTTCGCAACGGCCGCTATGAAGTGATGGTCGCCACCGATATCGCCGCGCGCGGCATCGACGTCGAGCAAATCAGCCATGTGATCAACTTCGACGTGCCGCATCATCCGGAGGATTATGTCCACCGGATCGGTCGCACTGGGCGTGCCCAGAGCGTCGGCGACGCGTTCACGATCATGACCGCCGAGGACCTTCAGGAAGTGGCCTCCATAGAGCATTTCATCGGCCAAAAAATTCCGCGGATAAAGCTGGAGGATTTCAACTACGCCTATTGCCGGCTACTCGACCCCAACCCTAAACCGACCTTCGGCGCGCGCGCCGGCAGCAAGCGTTCCTACGGCCCCGGGCGTGGGCGCTGGTAAGTTTTTTTCGATTGCGGCTAATCAAAGTGAATTCGCGAGCGGGGTTCAAACCCCGCTCGCGACCCAAGGGGATGCTTGCCCCCTTTGGAAACCCCATTTAATTGCGCTCGGCTCAAGAGGCGGGGTTTACCTAGAATGAACGCGCCGATTTTCCTGTTACTTGCGTTGATCCTGCTGCTGATGACCTTTGGTCGGGTGATTTTCCGCGGCGAGCCCAAGGGTACTGACTGGGCGTTGGAAGTCGCCTTCATCCGCTTGGAGTTTCCGCCGGAACATCGTGACGTGGCCCAGCAGATTGCCGCCGGTCTGGCGGAAATCGTCGGCCTGAAAATCAAGCAGCTCAAACCCGAGCATAACCTTATTCAGATTGCCGCGTGGTCGGAAAACGGGATTTACGCGCGAGATTTGATCACGCTGTTTTTGGTCGCTTTCGACGTCAAGTGCAATCCCAACACAACCTTCGCCGACGTAGTTCAAAAAGTGGCAGAGAGAAAAGGTTCGCGCGAGGTTTTGACGCTCGGGGCCTAGTTTCCAGTATTCTTGCTTGTTGATGTGGGTCAAAGCAAATGATCAAAGCGCTCATCTTCGATTTCGACGGCCTCATCATCGACAGCGAGAGTCCCGAGCTGCAAGTTTGGCAAGAAGTTTTCGCCGAGCATGGGCGGGAATTGGGCTTCGATCTGTGGGCCGATCTGGTCGGACGGCCGCGCAACCATTTCGATCTTTACAGTTATTTCCAGCAACATATCAATCCCGCCGCAGACATCGACGCGCTACGCCAAGAGCGGCGAGCGCGGGTCATCGCGTTGACCGAGGCGCAACCGGTGTTGCCGGGTGTGCACGAGTATTTACAAGGCGCTTCGGCAATGGGTTTGAAAGTGGGTTTAGCGTCAAGCTCGTCCGGCGGCCATGTGCGAGGCCACTTGGCGCGGCTCAATCTGCTCGGCTTCTTTCACACGACGAAATGTTTCGAAGACACCGAGACCCACAAACCCGAGCCGGGTCCCTATCGAGCGGTGCTCGACGACTTGGGTGTCGCAGCCGATGAAGCGGTGGTGTTCGAAGATTCGCCCAACGGCGTAACTTCGGCTAAGGCTGCGGGCATATTCTGCGTCGCCGTGCCCAATCCCGTGACTTGTCATTTGCCCCTCGACCACGCCGATCACCGCATGGAGTCGCTGACCGAGGAACCGCTGGAACGCATCCTGGCACGCGCAAACGGCGTCAAGCGAAAATAAAAATCGCGATTGTTTCAAAGCCTCGGTTGCGCTATTCCAAGAAACCATGAGTCGCTTACTTTTCTTTTTGGCCGCGCTCAGTTTTGGGCAATTGAGTCACGCGCCAACGAGCGATGCGCAGGCGCCGCTTGAGAAATTACGCTTAACCTACAGCGCCATCGCCGGCTCGCAGGCGTCGTTTTGGATTCCCCACGAAGCAGGGGTTTTCCGCAAACACGGGTTAGACGTCGAATTACTTTACGTTGGCGGCGGCGGGCGCGCGGCGCAAGTTGTGCAGTCGGGCGAAGTTCCGATCGGGACTTTTACCGGTGGCGCGGTCGTCAATGCCAATCTGGCCGGCGGCGACCTGATCATCATCGCCAGCTCATTGAATGTTTTCACCTTCGTCGTGATGGCCAAGCCCGAAATCCGCAGCGTGGAAGATCTGAAAGGAAAAAAGATCGGCATCTCGCGCTTTGGCTCGGCAACGGACTTTGGTTTGCGCTTCGCGGAGAGCCAATGGCCGATTAAGCGGCAACGCGATTTTGCCGTAATCCAGATCGGTGGTGTCACCGACATCTTGGCGGCGCTTCGAACCGGCGGCGTCGATGCCGGCGTGATCAACGCCGAGCTCGCTATCCTGGCGCGCCGGGACGGTTTTCGCGACGTTGCCGATATTTCAAAGATGGGTCTTAGCTTTCCCACCTCGTCGATCGTCACCACTCGTTCCTACATCAAGCGCAATGAAAATACGGTTAGAAAATTCATTCGCGCTTACGCCGACGGCGTCCACTTTGCCAAGACCCAGCGCGCCTTCAGCGTCCAGGTTATGAGTAAGTATATGCGCAATAATGATCTGGCGTTGGTCAACGATCTCTACGATCTGTACATCGTGCAGAATATCCCAAGAATCCCGCGGCCAACGCCGGAGCCGGTAAAAACGGTCCTCGACCAAATGGCCGAAACCGACCCCCGCGTCGCCAGCCTCAAACCTGAGCAGTTCATCGATGGACGGTTTTTCGCCGAGCTGGAGAAGGATGGGTTTATTCAGAGATTGTGGAAGTGAGTCTGGTCCGAGTGAAGACGAGCATGAGAAGTATCAAGCGTAAGATTTGTGTCTTTACCGGCTCACGCCATGGTGCGCGGACTGATTTCGCCGAAGCGGCAAAGCAACTTGGTCGTGTGCTGGTCGAGCGCGGCTATGGTCTGGTCTACGGCGGCGGCAATGTCGGTTTGATGAACGTTATTGCCGACACGGTGCTCGATCTCAACGGCCATGTGACCGGCGTGATTCCTGATTCGTTAGTCAGCAAAGAAGTTGCCCACCAGGGATTGACCGACTTGCGCGTGGTGCAGTCGATGCATGAGCGCAAGGCGTTGATGGCTGAACTGTCCGACGGTTTCATCGCAATGCCCGGCGGGATCGGCACCATGGAAGAATTTTTCGAAGTCTTGAGCTGGGCGCAGTTGGGGCTGCATGAAAAGCCCTGTGCCTTGCTCAACGTGTGCCGCTACTACGAGCCGCTGATCCAGTTTCTTGATCAAGCGGTGGCCGATGATTTTATCAAACCCAAGCACCGCGCGTTATTAATTGTCGAAAGCGAACCGGCCGCACTTCTCGACCGGATCGAAGCGCTGGTCTTGTCGCATCCGGTGAAGCCATTCGATCCGCGCCGAACCTAAAGCTCATGCCAGCCAAACCGCGCCGTGCGCCTGAGCGAGAATTTTCCAGCTGACTCTACCTTTTCGCCCTCGATTTCTGCTATTGAGTTTAGATTAATTAAACGAAGCCACTTCGCGGGAGGAGATTTAATCCCCGCCGCTTATTAAAATATTGCAAAGGAGATGCTCGCCCCCTTTGGGGACCCCATTTGAATTGTTCCCGCCTCAATAGGCGGGGCTAATATAGAATTCAACAGGAGAGAGCTAGGTGCCGATGGCTAAGAGTAAAAAACTGCAGGTGCTGACTCACGAAGAAGGCCTCATCTTGGCGGCCATCGCCGATCGAATTTTCCCCAAAACCGATACGCCGGGAGCGGTGGAAATTGGCGCGGTCAATTACATCGATGTCGCTTTGGCCGGCGACTATGCCGCGCTGGCGCCACTCTACAGTCAGGGGCTGCGCGCGATTAATCGTTATGCGCGCAGCGAGTTCCACAAAACCTTTTTGCAGCTGACCGAAGCCGAGAAAGAGGCCGTGCTGCGCGCTTGCGAAGCCGGTGCGTTGGCTTCGTTCAAGCCGGCGGCGGAGTTTTTTGAAACTCTGCGTTATCATGTCTTGGAAGGCGTGTTCTGCGAGCCGCAGTATGGCGGCAATAAAGACATGACCGGTTGGCGCTTGGTCGATTTCCCCGGCCAGCAGTTCGGTTACGCCGACGCCTACATCGACAAGCGCGTCGACTTGGAACCGATATCGGTGGACTACCGCAAGGCCGAGGAGAAGTGACCATGGCGGAGGGGATTGCGGATGTGATTATTGTCGGTGTCGGCGGCCTGGGCGGGATTCTCGCCAAGGAGCTTTCGTCCGCCGGTTTGAAAGTCGTCGGTTTCGAGCGCGGGCCGGCACCGAAGCAAGAAGATTATGCGCCGCGCGATTCGATCCGGTTTCTGATTCGCCCCGAACAGCTCGATTGGGTGCGCCACGAGCCGACTACGACTCGGCGTAAATCAGGCGACAAGACCAACGTGCAGTACCGCACCAGCCCGCTCAACGTCTTGGGCGGCGCGCTGCTGCATTGGACCGGGCAATCGTCGCGTTACATGCCTGGTGATTTCAAGCTCTACAGCAATGAGATCGCGAGCGGCAATGCCGAGCGCGCCAAAGCGGACTTAACCGGCTACGATATCATCGACTGGCCGCTAGGCTACGACGACCTCGAACCGTATTACGAGAAATTCGAATGGGAGTTCGGCGTGTCCGGGCAAGCCGGCGCCAATCCTTTCGCCGGACCGCGCCAGCGTGGCTTCCCGCTGCCGCCGTTGCGCCACAGCGCGCGCATGAAATTATTCACTGAAGCGTGCCAAAAGCTTGGCTATCATCCTTATGACACCTCGGCCGGCATCGCTTCCGCGCCGTACAAGCCCGCGGCGCCATTCGATACCCGCATCGCCGAGCGGCCGGCGTGCGTTTATTGCGGTCACTGCAACTTTTACGGTTGTCACGTGCACGCCAAGTCGGCGTCGCTCTACATTACGATCCCCGTCGCGTTCCAAACCGGCAACTTCGAACTGAAAACCAATACCAAAGTCTTCCGTCTCAACGTTGATGGTTCGGGCCAAGTCAACGGCGTGAGCTACTTCGATCCCGACGGCACGGCGCACGAACAACACGCCCGCGTGGTGATCCTGAGCGCGTTCGTTTTCGAGCACGCGCGGCTCTTGCTGATCTCGAAAACCGGCAAGGGGCGCTTCGCCAAAGGGCTGGCCAATAGTAGCGGCTACGTCGGTCGCAACATCATGGCCCACGGCGACGTGCGCGCCATGGGCGTCTTCGACGATTTCATTATCAACGGCTTCATCGGTCCCGGCTCGGCGGCGATGCGCATCGATGATTTCAACGGCAATAATTTCGATCACAGCGATTTGGGTTTCATCCGCGGCGGCACCATCGGCACCAGCGGTGAAGGCACGCCGGTGACGCGTCTCGATGTTTTGCCGCCGGGCGTGCCGAGCTGGGGCAAAGCGTTCAAGGAATTTTACACGCGCTACTACACCCGGACGATGGATTTGAACATGCAGCCCGAAACGCTGCCGCACCCGGACAACCGTGTGGATCTCGATCCGCGCCATCGCGACCGCTGGGGCTTGCCGCTGCCGCGCGTGACTTTCGAGTTTCATCAAAACGAACAGCGCTTGCAAAAATATATGGCCGGCGTCGGCGAGCGAATCATGAAAGCGACGGGCGCCAGCCGCGTGTGGACGGAAGCAAAGGGCCGTCCCAACCGCTGGGCCGGCGGCACGCGCATGGGCGCCGATGCGAAAAACTCCGTCGTCAATGACCAATGCCAGACACATGACATCGAGAATCTCTTCATCGTCGGCTCGTCAGTGTTTCCCACCATGGCCGGCTATCCGCCGACGGCGACCGTCGCCGCGCTGAGCTACCGGCTGGCGGAGTTCATTCTCAAACAAAAGCAGTGGTTCAAGTGAGCATTGGAATAGCGGGTCGATGGGGTACTGGCGTGTTGGGCTCGAAAACCCATTACTCCACCACTCCAATTTTCCTCCCGCTAGTTCCGCAGCATTTCCCATTTTTTGCTGAGCATTCTAAAAGTGATTCCAGCCAGCGCGAAGAGGCCGATCAAGCCCCAGAGTAGCGGTTCGTAGGTTTGCCAGCGGTCAAAGATCGCGCCGGCGATGACCGGGCCGGCGACGCCGCCCCACATGTAAAAGAAACTCATGTAGCCGCGAATTTTGGCGAAGTGTTTGCGGCCGAAGAAGTCGCCGACCACGGCCCAGCCGACCGCGTAGGTGGCTTCGACGCAGGTGAAAAGCATGGTGAAGAGCCAGAGGACCCAGATCGAGCTGCCGAACAGGGGCAACAACATGCCGGCTGCGGCGATGAATAGTATCGTCGAGACCAAACGCGGCTTGTTTACCCGGTCGGCGAACCAGCCAAGGCTAAGTGTGGCGATCAGGCCGAGGAGCGCGAAGGAACTGAGCAAGAAGGCGGCTTGAGTCTGGCTGGCGCCTTTCCACACCATCATCGGCACGAAGTGGGTTGAGATGCCGTGATAGGCCATGTTACGGATCGCGTTGCCGAACACGAGGGTCCAGAAAGTGAATGAGCGAAATGCTTCGGCGGCGGTGACCTCCATGTCTTTGAGAGAGCGCGGCGCGGGTTCTTGTGTCAATGATTTAACCGGCGTGGCGGTCGGAATAGCGCCGTCGGGTAAAAGCCCCATGCTCTCCGGCGAGCGGCGGATCGTTAGGCACAGAGGTACGCCGAACACGAGAAACATGACGCCGGAGAAAACCGCGCCCCAGCGCCAGCCCCAGGTCAAAACGATGGCGCTCAGGACCGGCGCGACTAACACTCCTCCCGCGCTAAACGAGGCGCTGCTGATGGTGATGGCGCGGGCGCGCTGGCGGATAAACCAACTGTTCGTCAATGTCATCGGCGCGTGCATGAAACCGCCGGAGTGCGCCAGCGAGATCATGCCCAGATAGACAACCAGAAACATGGCGTAGCTGTCGACCGTCGCCAATAATAGATAACCGACGCCCATGAGCAGCACCGCCGTCAACATCACCGGGCGCGGGCCGTAGCGGTCGAGAATGTGGCCGACGATCGGTCCTTCGATGGCGCCCTCGGCGCGAGCGAGAGAAAAGGCGAACGACGTGGCGGTGCGGCTCAAGTTGAGATCTTGGCTCAATGGCAGAAAAAAAATCGTGAATCCGAAGCTGTGCAGTCCGCTGCCGAGCACGCGCAGGGCGGCGGAGGCCGCCACCATGCGCCAGCCATAGAAGAGTCCGGAGAGTTTAGTGAGCATCTTGTTGAGTGGTTGATTGAAATTATGAACGGCGATCGAGTGACTGCGACACCACCTCGGCCAATTCTTTTAGCAGCACTACAACAGCAGTGGAAATTACTCAAACGTTTCCCTGACAGTTCGCTTCAATGACCAAGTATCTGTATAATCTAAGCACTCGCGCTCGCTTCGCTTCCAATGGCAACACCACTCGACATCCTTGTCACCGGCGGCACAGGTTTCATCGGCCAGCATTTGATTCCACTGCTGGTCAGGCGCGGCCACCGCGTGCGCGTGCTCGCGCGCGAAGGCTCGCTCAGCCGTGTGCCGAACGGCGCGACGCCGGTGGTCGGTGATGCGCTCAGTGCCGATTCCATCGGCGCGGCTTTGCGCCCCGGCGATACGGTTGTTCATCTCGTCGGCACGCCGCATCCGACTCCCACCAAAGCGGACCAGTTCGATCGCGTTGATCTCATGTCGATTCGCTGTACGGTGGAGGCGGCCAAACGCGCGGCGATTTCCCATCTCGTCTATGTCAGCGTCGCGCAACCGGCGCCAGTCATGGCCCACTATCTCTGGGTGCGCTCATTAGGCGAGGCGATGATTCGCGAAGCCGCTCTGACAGCGAGCATCATAAGGCCATGGTATGTTCTCGGTCCTGGCCGTTGGTGGCCGAAATTGATCGCGCCGTTCTACAAACTTGCTGAAATGATTCCGCCGACGCGCGCAACCGCCGAACGTTTGGGCCTGGTAACGATTGAGCAGTTTGTCACGGCAATGGTCCGCGAGGCTGAGAATCCACCAGCGCGCGGCCATAGGCGCATCATCGACGTCTCGGCGATTCGCCAGGCGCGCTTGGGAGCCGGCAATGGCTTTAACAGTTAAAAACCTATTCGCGAATCTTCCTGCCGCTGGGGACGGCGAATCGGTTGTCACGCTCTTTGACAACGGCGCCGCAAAGATTGAGCGCATCGTCTCCCATGCGCACAGCAGTCCGGCAGGCTTCTGGTACGATCAAGCCGATGACGAATGGGTGATAGTGCTCAGCGGCAGCGCGAGTTTGGAATTCACTGGCGGTGAAAATGTCGAGTTAAACCCCGGCGACTACATAGCCATTCCGCGCCGTGTGAAACATCGAGTGGCGCGCACGAGCGATGAGACGGTTTGGCTTGCGGTGCAGGTAAAATAAACAGCCGTTCAAAGGTTCAAGGGTCCAAGCTCGGAGTCGGACCGGTGAGCGATAGCAGGATAACCTTGCGCGCTTGAACCCTGAACTTTTGAGCGGCCGTTCAGGCCGTCTTCGGCCTTGATCTCTCACTCCGCCTCGCCGCTTTCAGCGGCCTTGAGGCGGCGTTGGCGCACCGCCGCGGCGAGCATGTCGATGAGGCTGCGGGTGTCTTCCCAACCGACGCAAGCGTCCGTGATGCTCTGGCCATAGACCAGATTTTTGCCGGGGATGAGATCCTGTCGCCCGGCTTTGAGATGGCTTTCAACCATCACGCCGAAGATGCGCGAATCGCCCGAAGACACTTGCGCCGCGACGTCATTACCGACTTTCACCTGGTTGGCGGGATTCTTGCCGCTGTTGCCATGGCTGCAATCGATCATGATCCGCGCCGCGATGCCGGAGGCCGCGAGACTCTTAGCCGCGGCATCGACATTAGCCGTGTCGTAGTTCGGTTGGTTGCCGCCGCGCAAGATGATGTGACAGTCTTCGTTCCCCAACGTTGACACGATCGCCGAGTGGCCGTCTTTAGTGACCGAGAGAAAATGGTGCGGCGCTTGCGCGGCGCGGATGGCGTCCATGGCGATGCGCACATTGCCGTCGGTGCCGTTCTTGAAGCCCACCGGGCAAGATAAGCCTGAGGCCAACTCGCGGTGGACCTGGCTTTCCGTGGTGCGCGCGCCGATGGCGCCCCAGGAGACTAGATCGGCGATGTATTGCGGCGTGATCATGTCGAGAAATTCGCAGCCCGCCGGCACGCCGCTTTCGTTGAGCTCGAGCAAAAGCCTTCGCCCGACACGCAGCCCTTCGTTGATCTGAAAGCTACCGTCGAGATTGGGGTCGTTGATCAGCCCTTTCCAGCCCACGGTGGTGCGCGGCTTCTCGAAATACACGCGCATCATGATCAGCAGATCGGCGGCGCAACGATCCTTGGCCTCTTTGAGCCTGCCGGCATATTCCTTCGCGGCCTTGACGTCGTGGATTGAGCAGGGGCCCATGATCACCAGCAAGCGATCGTCGGCGCCGTGCAAAATACGATGAATCTCTCGGCGTGCTTCGTAGACCGACTGCGCCGCCTTTTCCGTGATTGGAAAATCGGCGAGCAAATTTGCCGGCGGGGTTAATTCTTTGATCTCCTTAATTCTCAGGTCGTCGGTTTGGTACTTCATGGCGATTCGCTGCTCATTGGAATTTGGTCATTATAAACAAAATTAAGCCGAAATCTATCCGATGGAAACGGGTCATGTCAGTGCGATGGAGCAGCAACCGAATCCGAGTATCTTCGACTCCCGGATACTTTGCGGGAGGCGAGCGGTTACTTTTCCAATGTTTCGCGCGCGACGACGGCCAGGAGGATGGCTGACAATATCAGGAACGGCGCGTAGGCGAAGAACGGCACGCTCGGATTAAACTTGTCCACCAGGTAACCGCCGATCAACGGCGCGCCAATGCCGCCGACTTCGGCGATGGTTCGGCGCGCGGCTTGGAGGCGCCCGCGCGCGTTTGCCGGAACCACGTCGTAGGTCGATGTTGCCAGCGAGCCTAAAGAGAGTCCATTGGCTACGCCGAGGAAGGAGAGCAAGACCGCCAGCTGCACAAATGATTCGCTAAACGGGATCAGCAAAAAAGCGATGGCGGGAATTCCCGTGCTCGGTACCGTGGCCCACTTGCGGCCGACTTTGTCGATGACGAAACCGGCGGGGAGAATCATGATGAATACGGACAAGCCGGAGATCGTGAAGAGCATGCCAATCTCTTTGGGCGTCATGGCGAGGGTGGCGCTGGCGAAGACCGGTACGATGCTTTGGGTGGTGACTCGATGAGCGAAACTGGTGAAGGTCGCGAGCACGACCACGACGTAGGTGGCGCGCAGCTTGGGATCGATTTGCCGAAACAGCTCGCGGATGCTGTTGAGCCGCCGCGAGATCGCTTGGATGCCCCAGCCGCGCACGGTTTCATTATTTACCGTAGCAGCGGCGCTGTGCTGCCGGCTTTCCACAGACCAGCCGATTAGGGTCGAGATCGCCGCGCAGGCCGCGTAGGCGATGAAGACGGCCCTGAACCCTAATTGCTCGGTGAGCACCCCGCCGATCAGTGGGCCGAAGGCGACGCCGAGATAGTTGACGCCATGAAAGCCGCTGAGCACGCGGCCGCGCTGATCGGCGCGCACCAGATCGACGCCGGCGATCTCTCTCGCGATCACCCAAATGCTGTCGGCGACGCCGATCAAGAATACCGGAATTAGAATCAGCACGAACCGTGGCATGATTGCGGCGAGAAGCGCCGACACGCAGGCGATTAACGGCCCGGCGATCAAAGCCGCACGCGCGCCGAAGCGGTCCAAGAGAAAGCCGCTGATCGGCATGCCGGCGAAGCGGCCCACCGACAAAGCCGTGACCAACTGCGCCGCGGTGCCGGGAGTGATCTCGAAACTCGTCGCCAAGACGGGAATCGTCGGCACCACCATCGCCCACATGCCCGCCATCAGCGTGCTAGCGTAGAGCGTGATCAGGCCGCGGCTGGTGCGGTTGACCGAGAATAGAGCATTCATGTGTGTGAAGCGCGCGTGGGTTCTCGAATCCACCAGACCCATCGGGCTTGAAGTGGTTTCAACGAGCGCGCGACCGCGAGTAAAAACTCCGAGCCACGATCTCGCTTATTTGCTCGCGCGCCGTTCGGTTTAACTACCGCGATTTGCCTTGCCGCACAATTGATCTACAGCTAGCCCGGATTATGCGCGCTGAAACAGCGGGCAAATTACGATGGCGCGCAACTTGAAATTCAAAGCGTCAGCGCGGATACAGAGGTCACACCTCGATCGACACAGTGTCGTCAGGCTTCCTCGTAGGATGAATAATCCGGGTTAGTGATTTTGACATCATGAGGCTCTGAATTTGCGTTAACCCGAGCAAAAGCTTGTTCGATTCGTTGACTAATTACGCCGTACCGTGTTTCATTACTGCGTAGGGAACGGTGCCGTGTTACCGCCCACAGCACAAGGAGGGAATATGGAATCAAAGACAGCGTTACGCAATTTGCCCAAACGTGAAAGCCGTCCGGTGGACGATACGATCAGCGCCGTGCCGGGCGAATGGCGCTTCGACAAAAATGTTTCTCAGGCCTTCGATTCCCACGTTCGTAAGAGTGTGCCGTTCTACGAAGAAATTCAACGCATGGTGATCGAACTCAGCGAATATTTTGTGCGCGACCAGAGCGTGGTCTACGATCTCGGTTCATCGACCGGCACAACCCTTGACCAACTTTCGACCGCCCACGCGGGGAAAGAGGATGCGCAGTTTATTGGATTCGACTTGAGCAAGTTCATGATTAAGGAAGCGCGCAAGAAGGTTAACCGCGCCAACGTCCGTTTCCACCACAAAAACGTCTTGGATGTCGAATTCTCACCGCCAGCGAATTTCGTCACCAGTCTGTTCACGATGCAATTCTTAACCCTGGCGGAGCGCCGGACTCTGCTTCGGCGTATTCACGATGGGTTGATCGAGGGCGGCGGCTTACTGATCGTAGAGAAAGTATCGGCCGAACACTCCGTCTTCGAGGACATGTGGACGGAACTTTACTGGGATTTCAAGCGGCGCCAGGGGTTTACGCCTGAACAAATCCTGGAAAAGGCAAATAGTATCCGCGGCGTGATGAAGCCGCTCACGATAGAGGAGAATCTCGATATCCTCTGGCAAACCGGCTATAGCCGCGTCGATATTTTTTTCAAATGGTACAACTGGGCCGGAATCGTGGCGATCAAAAACCAGATTGTGGCGCCGCCGCAAACTTTGCGAGACGAGGCCAAACCCGGCACCGCAACACCTCAAAACAAACGGAGCTCGTACGCTCGGCGCAGCGCAAACGACAACGACTAGAAAGGTCCACACCGATTGGACGATCAAAGCGTATACGCTAACCGCGTTCACGTCCGCAAGGACAAAACCAATCCGCGGCGGCTCGCGGTTCTGACCCTGCTGCTGTTCTCCTCTTCACCCGGTTGGCCGCTGTTGTTGGCGGGGATCGTGCTCGTGGTTGCCGCAGTCACGCTCCATGGCTGGGCGGCGGGATTTTTGGCGAGAGCCGGTTATGCGGAGCGCGAAAAGATTTTGACGGTTCGTGGGCCGTACCGGCACAACCGCAACCCTTACTATTTGGCGCAGTTGACGATGGATCTTGGTTTTTTCTTGCTCTCCGGGCAGCCGCTGCTATTTCTTTTTTACTTGCCGATCATTTTCACGGTCTATCAGCGATGGGTTGCCAATGAAGAGAAATTTCTTGAGGCGGAATTTGGTAACGACTACCTCGTCTTAAAGCGAGAAGTTCCCCGCTGGGGCTTCCAGCTCAGGCCGGCACCGGCACGCGGCTCTGACCTGACCTTTCAATGGTCCACTTACTTGATCAACCGCGAGTTGGCGCGCAGCGTTTCCCATATCTGCCTCATGTTGGTATTCGTACTATTCTTTGTTTTCGGAAACCCCTTGGCTCAAATCGATTTTTGGCTTCGATTGACGCTGCTCGCGGTCATCGCCGTGTGGCTTATCGTGCGTGACGTTTACCCCATCGACGGCGTGGATAAAAGCATCGCCTGGAGCCTAGCGGCTCTGGGCGTTGCGGTGCTCGCCATGGTTTTTTTAACTTCAGCGCCGGTATGGCAGCCTTGGTCGGGAGCCGGCGCGTGGACGGCGATCGCAATGGGTCTATATTGTAGTTTAGCGGTTACGCTGAGCGTCTTCCCGAGCTTCTCACTTGCCTCAAGTGAGCGAAAGCGCAAGTTCGTTACGCGGCCGTTGTGTCAATGGTATATTCTCGCGCTAGGCCTTGGACTGCTCTCGTGCACATTGGGGGGCCTATGGATTGGAGTCATGTTGTCGTTGGTGGCTTGGGCGCTCACCGTTGGCCGATGGCTCTCTGTCAAAATGATTCCGCAGCGCATGCCAATCGGTCTTTTCCTCCTTAGTCTAGTCACCGCCACCAGCGGTGTCGCCATTTTACGACAATTTAACTGATTCTAAGTAAACCCCGCCTCTTGAGGCGGGAACAATTAAATGGGGTTTCCAAAGGGGGCGAGCATCCCCTTTGGTCGCGAGCGGGGTCCAAACCCCGCTCGCGAATCAATTTGATTCGTTCCCGATATCTGCGGCTAAATCAAACCGCATTATTCTTCAACCATGGTTTGGGAAGTTGAAATTGAATTTGCCGGAGCGGCTCGAGCCTTCCGTAGTGACGACAACGGATCTGTGATTTTAACCGGTTAGCGAAAATCTTGTCGCCGCAGGTTCATTGCTTCGGCCAGGCGTGGATGGCGGAGTCATTGCGCAATTTCTTCTGGTCGTAGACTTCGTAGTGAGTGAAAGCGCCGATCGGGCGTCGCGGCTTGGCTTTCGGCCAGCTGCTGGCGTGGCCGATGGGCATGACCCAGAGAAGACGCAGCTGGTTGGGTACCTTGAATAATTTTCTTAGCTCCGGTTCCACTTCTTCGCGCACCGAGACCCACACGGTGCCGAGGTTCATGCTCGCCGCCGCGAGCATCATCTGCTGCACCGAGTTGGCGATGCTCGCCTGGAACAGTTTCTCGCGGTCGGCCGGCTGGCGCGTAGTGAGATAGACTTGCTTGGTACGGGCTTCGCCGCAGGCGAGCACGAGCACGCTGACGTCGCCGACGTAGTCTTTCTTCAAACCTTTGTAGTGCAGCGGATCTTCGCGTTTGCGTTGGCGCCATTCGTTCGAATAGATTTCGCGCACGCGTTTCATTTTTTTACGGTCGCGGGTGACGATGAACTCCCACGGCTGCGTGTTAGCACCAGACGGCGCCCAGCGCGCGGCTTCCAAGATTATGTTCAGTTGCCGGTCGGTCACCTTGCCGGTCTTGTAGACCCGCACGCTGCGCCGGTGGCGGATGATGTCTAACAGGTTCTCAGTATCCATGAATGCTCCGTCTCACAGCTAAAAACTAGTTGAGAGAGACCTGGCTGCGTCGGCCGAACCACCAGGCGATGAAGATCAGCGGCGCCAGGATCAGAGTCATGAGCAAGGTCACAGCGGAAGCCTTATTGATATTGCCGCTGTACCAGTAGCTCCAGATGACCGCCGGCAGCGTGATGTTATCGTGCACCGCGAGAAAGACCGCGGCGGTGAGCTCGCGGTAAACCAGCAGTGCGGACCAGATCCACACCGAGAAGAGCGTGGGGCGAATCAGCGGAAACAATACTCGCCAGGCCGTGCGCGCGTTGGAGAGGCCGGCGACGAAGGCCGCCTCTTCGAGCTCGCGATGGATTTGCAACAGCGATCCGTTGAGGGCGCGGGTTGCGAAGGCCAGGCGGGCAACGATGTAGACGATGGCGATGATCCACACCGAGCCGTAAAGCGGAATCGAGGTGCCGAGCACGAACAGCGAAAGCAGCAAGGCGCCGATGGCGAGAATCACTTCCGGCAACGCCTGCGGCAAGAAGGCACCGAATTCAAGCGCATAGCGGATGCGGCTCCGGGAGCGAACGATGAGCCACGAGATGGTAAAGGCCAATAGCAGAACCACCAGAGGCACCACCACCACTAAGATTGCCGTATTCCAAAGCCCGCGCATGGCCAAATGCCAGTCCATGCCGTAAAAATTCGCCAGCGACAGCTGCCCGAGGGTCTCCAATGACGGCGGCACGAAATAAGGCATGAGCGCCGCGTAAGCGATCAATAACAGCGGCAAGAGTTTGGAGATGAAAGCGTAGCCGGCGATAAATCCCCACGCGGCGAGGGACCAGTTGCCCAAATCAATCAGAGCCGGTTTGTAACCTTTACCCGTCACGACTTCGAAGCGGTGACCCTGGCGCAGCACCTGGCTATACCAGAGCGTAAGAAGAGCGGCGACGCCGATCATGAAAGCGCCGACCACTCCGGTGATACCGTATTCCGGCAAGCCGGAGCCCTGGGGATGGACTTTGAGGTAAATAAAAGTGCTGAGCAGGTAGACCCGATTGCCGAGTCCCAAGATCGCCGGGATATCGAAGGTGGCGATGCCGATGGTGAATATATAGATGACCGCCGCCATGATACCTGGACGGGCTAACGGCAAGGTCACGCGGCGAATTATTTTTGGGTAATTCATGCCGTGCACGCGCGCCGCTTCCTCCAGCGTCGGATTCATGGCGCGGAACATTTGCGCGGTGAGGATGAAGGCCAGCGCTGAAAGACTGAGCCCCTGGACGAAACCCATGCCGATCGGTGTGGCGATATTGATCGGCGCGTCGCTCAGGTCGAATAGGTTGACTAGCCAGCGATTCAAGATGCCAATGCGCGGGTGGGCGATCATGGTCCAACCCATCGCGGTGTAGATGCCCGGAATCAAAAGTCCCAGAGTCATAATCGCGTAGACGAGAGTCTTGCCGGGGATGCTCGTGCGCTCCACCAGCCAGGCGATCGGCAGGCCGAAAAGCAACGCGAAAAACGTCGCGGTTAGAGTAAAGAGCAGGGTGTTGGCGACAACCCGGTAGACGAACGGGTCACTAACGACCTCGTGGTAGTTGGCGAACGTAAAAATGGCGCTGGGCGTGCCGAAGGCGCCCTTTTGCAGGCTGATCCAAAACATCACGATGACGAGGATGAAAATCACCGCCATCGGGATCATCGCCACGGACAAGAGCGCTGAAGAGGTGTGACTGCGCGCGCCGAACCACGCCGGCGATTTCAAGACCGCTTGTTTCATGATTGCCTTTGTCGTGGCGCCGCGCTCAGCCTTGCGGGGCGGTGGCACACCGGTCTAATCATTTACCGCCATCGCGTAAAATCGCTTCCAGCTCTTTTTGCGTACTGCTGTAGTCCTTGAACGTTGCCAGCCATTCAGGCGAGTTAATGATGATCTTGCCTTTTGCCGCGCGCAGGCCGTCGAGTTCCCTTTTGGTCTGCGAACCGGGAAACAGGTGGAGATCCATGCCGTCATGTTTCCACAGCAGTTCCTGCCCTTCGGCCGACATGAGGTAATTGATCAATAACGCGCCGATATTGGGCGAGCGCGAATTTTTTGGAATCGCCGCGTAGCGCATGTGCAGCACCGTGCCCTCTTCCATCACCGTGTGTCCGACCGGCGCGCCGGTGCGCTTAAGGACGTTCACGTCATTGCCACCGCAGGTGAACACCAACATCAAAAACTCACCGCTAGTGATACGCTCCGATTCGCCGCAGCGCATGAGCCCGGCAATCTGTTTGGATAGCTTCTTGGTGTAGTCGATCATCTTTTCTCGGCCGAGGAAATCCGGCGTGGCGAACTCCCTGAGCCCGGCGGCGTAGGGAGTTGAAGCGATCTTCCCTTTCCACTTGGGATTGAGCGCGTCGGACAAGCGGCGCGGAATGTCGTTACCCTTGATGATCTGGGAGTTGTACTGAATACCGACGACCGCGGTGCCGAATGCGACATGGGTATTGGCGGGCGCGATGGCGTGAAATTTCCCCTCCGGTTTGGGCTGGTTCTCGATAAATTTATCGTAGCTCATGGTGGTGAAAAGTTTGGCGTTCAGACCATCGAAGATCGCTTGCGCGTTGCCCAAGTAGACGTCGGTGCTGGCGGGCTGGCCGGCGGTGGCTTCCTGGATGATGCGCAACATCAAGCGCTGCATGTCCGGTCCCGGCGTGTACTGGCCCTTGAGATTAATCTTGTACTTGCGGTTCATCCCGGCGAGCAGTTCTTGAAACCCCTCGCTGCCGCCGAAGCTGTTCTGGCCCCACTGACCGCGAAAACTGCCTTCCTTCTTCGCGCCCTCGACGATCTCAGCCAGGGTGGCGGCGCGCGCGTGGGCGGTCAGACTGAAGAGCGCGAGCGTTAGTGCAAAGAGTCTTGTCGCTATCATAAAATTCCTCCCATGCTTTACCGGTCTCGGGAAAATACCATGATGTCCGCTGAGTCGACTTTGAATCGGATCATGCCGTCGGAGCTTTTCGGCAAATCTCGGTTCTTACCGAAGAGCTGCTGGCCGTTAGCGTCGGCTGAAAAAGTGAACTGGTCGCCGAGGAATGTGCTGGCGGTGATGTTCCCGGCGAACGAGTTGGGATCCGTAGCGCCGTTGGATAACAAGAGCGACTCGGGACGAAATCCCAGCCGCACTTTGTCGCCAGGGCGGCTTGCGGACTCTACTTTCAGTTTGCCGATGGAACAACTGGCAGTCCCTGCTTCGACGATTTCGCCGTCGAGCCAATTCACCGAACCGAAAAAATCGGCGACATCCGCGCTTACCGGCCTGTGATAGATTTCCGACGGCGCTCCCACCTGCAAAAGTTCGCCGGCTTGCATCAGCGCGATCTTGTCAGCGATGGCCATCGCCTCGATCTGATCATGGGTGACATAAAGAACCGTCGAGCCAAGCTGTTTAGCCAGTTCGCGGATCTTGCCGCGCACGTCTTCACGCAACCGTGCGTCCAGATTGCTGAGCGGTTCGTCCATTAAAAGTAGTCGCGAGCTCACGGCGATGGCGCGCGCCAAGGCGACTCTCTGTTGCTGGCCGCCGCTGAGTAAGGTCGCTGGCCGATCGGCCTGTTCTTCCAATTGCACTAAATGCAGCGCTTCCTTGACGCGAGCGGCGACTTCTTTGCGCGGGATTTTTTGCGACCCTTCGGCCAAGGGCAGGGCAATGTTCTGCGACACGGTTAGATGCGGCCAGACTGCGTAGGATTGAAACACCATGCCGAGCTTGCGTTGCTGCGGCGCAATCCAAGTTGGTGGATCATCGGACGATACGATTTTGCCGTTGATACGAATCTCACCGCCATCCGGCGTTTCCAGTCCGGCAATGCAGCGCAACAAAGTCGTCTTGCCGGAGCCGCTGGCGCCGACGATGACGAACAGTTCACCTTCGGCGATATCCAAGTCCAAGGACTTGATGGCGGCGACCACGCCGTTGCTGACTTGAAAGCGTTTGTGCAGGCGGCGGATGGATATCATCGGCGTGAAAGCTGTCTAATGCATTAACCGGCGGCGGACGGACATTCCTGGATGGATGCTACTGGTTTCGGGTTTCAAGTTCTGGGTTTCGAGTTAACCCAAAACCCTAGACCCGGAACTCAAAACTCTCGTTCTCAATGATACTCAGCGCCGGGCAGCGGATTGTTGACCGCTTCCTCAAGCGTGGTGGCCCGGCGCCATTCATTGGCCGGCCGGCTCTTACCGTCGGTGCCGACCTGATCCATGGCGGAATAGATCTCGATTTTGTAGCCGTCGGGGTCATAGAATTCGAGGCCGGGATTGCCGCCGGGACCACGCCGGCCCTCGTAGAAAATGGTTACGCCCTTGGATTTCAGAAAATCGCGAATCTTGAAGAGTTCCGAAACCGTGGCGACTTCGAGGGCCATGTGATCAAACCCCACTTGCCCCTGCTTGGGCAGCTCGTTTTTCTCCTTGGCCTGAACCAGCGCAACGGTATGATGATCCGTTCCGTTGCGGAAAAAAGCCATGCCGAACTCGTTTTTGTCGGAGAACTTGAATCCCATGACCTCCGTCCAGAACTTCGAGCTGCGCTCAATGTCGCTAACGCTCAACACCACGTGACCGATTTTCTTGATTTTGATCGGAGATTTTTCTTCTGCCATAAATCGCTCCTTTTATATATCACAATTTTTGTTGATCACGCTGCTCGCAGCGTGGAACCATTTAATGGGGTATCCAAAGGGGGCGAGCATCCCCTTTGGTCAAGGCCAGGGTCAACTACCCCGGCCGCGAAGTGGCTTCGTTTAAAATTGACGGTTGATCGCCGCCGCTGAAAGTACCGGATTTCTATCATGGAAGGGTGGGCTAAGGCAAAGTGGAATTATGATCGGCGCGGCGCGGCCAAAGGCTTATCGGCGCTTAAGTCTTTCGATCAGCTTGCGGCCATAAGTTCTTACTGATCCAAGATCCATGGACCGCCGTTTGAGCATATCCAGACGGATGAGCTTCCACTGGAGGCTTTTCGCCAGCGACTTGCGTTCACCTTCGTCTTCGACGTGCTTTAGCAAATCTTCAAGGATGTGGATGTCTTTTAAGAGTTCGGCTTCAGGCGGGAGAACGTTGGCGTTTTTTAGCAAGTGATAAGCCATGCGCAGATCTTCGGGGAGGGAACTGTAGTCGGCCAACTCCAGCGGCTTGCCTTTGCCGGCGAGATCCTCGAACTCGCCGTTGCGCTGAGCTTCGAGAATGCGCTGCTCGGCGAGCCGTTCGATGAATCCGACTGCGCCGGTCGGTTGGGATGGTCGTTTTATTGCCATAAGTATTGGTTTCAGATGTTCCAATCGTTCCAACAGTTCCAAACGTTCCGAAAGCTTCAATCGTTTCCGCCTCTTCTTAATCCCTTCGGCGAGGCGGTTGAACGTCTGGAACCACTGGAACCGTTGGAACGGCTGGAACCATTGGAACCCTAACTTTTTATTTCCTCCGGTGGTTTTACATGGCGGAAGATTAAATAAAATGCCACATCGTTGACCAATTGTAACCCGCCGCCGATGAATAGGGGAAGCGTGAGTGAGATGTTTTGCATTAAATATGTCGAGATGGTCGGGCTGATGCCAAAGGGGACGACTCGCGCAAGGCTGGTGACGCCGGCGGCGGAGCCGCGCTCGTTGGATTGGACCATCGCCATCGTGAACGACGCGCGCAGCGGATTGTCCATGTAGGCAAAGTAAGATCGCGTTGCGAGCAGGATCGCGGCGCTAAAGAAAGTCGGAGCGAAGGGGATCGAAAGATAAATCAACGATGCAAAACCATGGGAAAAAGCCATAGTTCTCACGATGCCCAAATATCGCGCGATGATCGGCGCGCTCAAGAACGACAGGGCGGCGAGAAAATTGGAAATAAAAAATAACAGGCCAAGAGACTTGAGCTCGACGCCGAAGCGGAGAAAAAACCAGTAAGAGACCAGCCCGCCGGCCATGCCGGCGCCGAAGTTATCGACGAAAGCGAGGATCGACATCTTGGTGACGAACACACCGGTGGTTTTTGAAATCTTCTGCTGGACTTGGCGCGGTTGGTGCTGTTCGCTGATGGCGCTATAAACGAACAGCAGTGCGACGCTAAACAGGATGGTCAGGATAAAGAGCGGTTTATATGATGAAACCGACTCCCAAGCCCAGCGCTCCTGAAGAAATTGCGGCAAACCGGCGGCCAAGGCGCCGATGGCGCCCGTCATCGAGCCGACAAAGGCGTTCAGCGCGAAAATCTGATTGCGATTCTCCGGGTTGCACTTCTCCGCCAGCAGGGCCTCCTCCACGGGATTGAACGGGCCGCCGCCTGAACCGCCGCCGGCCGAACCGCCGGCGCCGACGTTGGCGATGATGACCGCGAGGAGAATGAAACCCAAGCCGCTAAAAAAAACGAAAATGCTATTCGAGACGATCGTCAGGACGGCGAGCAGCATGAGAATTCTTCTGCGCCCGTAGCGGTCCGATAGGTAGCCCCAAACCGCGGTCAGCACCGCGCCGCTCAAGTAAGCGACGGAATAAACGATGCCGATGGTCACCGTCGTGTAGCCGAGGCGGTCGAGATAGATAGCAAAGACGACGTTTAAATACGAAAAGGCGAAGGCGCGGATGCCGCGCGAGGCCATCAGCAATTTGGCGTCGTGGTGTAAGTCGCGATAGATCGCCATGGTTATACGGTCGCCGCGGTCTTGGCTCCTTGTTCTTCCGGCGGCTTGACGTCGCGGAACATGAAGTAGAAGACGCAGTCGTGAAACAATTGCAGAAAGCCGCCGATGAAAATCGGCACGCCTAACGTAAAACTCTGCATCAAATAGGCGGACAGGGTCGGACTGATGGCCACGGGCACATGCCGCGACAGACTGGTCAGGCCCGCCGCCGAGCCGCGGTCCTCGGGACGAACCACGCCCATGATAAAGGAACTTCGCAACGGTGTGTCCATGTAAGCCAGGTAGGAGCGCACGATGATCAGCGCCGCGGCCATGGTAAAGGTCGGCGCCAGCGGAAGAAGCAGATAGATCAGCGAGGCTAGGCCGTGCGAGAAAGCCATGGTGCGTACGATACCGATCTGGCGGGCGATGATCGGCGCCGTGAGAAACGACATGGCGGCGAGAAAGTAGGAGAGAAAGAACATGAAGCCCAAGGATTTCAGTTCGACGCCGTAGCGCAAGAAAAACCAGTACGCCAACAACGGGCTAATCAAACCGCCGCCGAGATTGTCGACCATGCCGAGGAGCGACATCTTGAGAACGAACTTGTTCGCTTTTGTGGCGAGCTTGATCTTTTCTCGCTTGAGATAGACGTGATGTTCGTCGATTTGTGAATAGGCGTAAATCAATACGAGGCTGAACAGGATGGTCAGCCCAAAAAGCGGTTTGTAGGAAGCGATCGGCTGCCAGCTCCAGCTTTCTTGCAGATACTGAGGCAGTCCGGCGAGCAGCGCGCCGAGAGAGCCCGACATGGAGCCGACAAACGCATTGGCGGCGAAAACTTTGTTGCGATTCTCCGCCGTGCACTTTTCCGCGAGCAAGGCTTGTTCGACCGGACTCATCGGGCCGCCGCCCTGTCCGCCGGCGCCCGAACCGCCGGCGCCGACGTTGGCGATGATGACGGCGGCGATGATGAAGATCAGATGGCTGGAAAAAATATAGACGAGGTTGGCAACGATGGTCAGCGCGGCGAGCAGAATCAATATATTCTTGCGGCCGTAGCGATCCGACAAATACCCCCAGACTGCCGTCAGCAGCGCGCTGGCGGCGTAAGCGATGGTGACCACCAAGCCGACGGTGAGGGTCGAATAGCCCAGTTGGCTTAAATAGATCGTGAAGATCACGCCCAGGTAGGAGAACGCAAACGCGCGCACGCCGCGCGAGGTCATTAGAATGATCGCATCCCGTTGCAGGTCCCCGAAGATTTTCTCGATCACTGCTGCGGTCCTTGCCGCTCCATGGCTTGGTAGTAGCGTCGCTCGTAGTCGAGTTCGGTGCGGATGCCGATGGCATGGAGCGCATCGTTGGCTTCGTCCAAGGACGAGCTGTGACGCACGGCTTGAGCCGGGCGCGCGAGGGTATCATAGAGTTTCGTTGTCGACATGAAAAAGGTCAGGGCAGTCAGCGGCGTGAGTTTTACCTGGCGCTCGCCGCGGCGAATATCGTTGTTGCCCCAGGCGCCGCGAAAGCATTTGACCGGGATCGCGCTCGCTTCGGTCGGGACAGTTTTGATTACTTCCTCCAGCTCCGCGGCAACTTTCGGGGTCAGCGACCAAGCGCCGAGCAGCCCGTTCGCCGCGGCGAGCTTGCTGAGAGCGATCTCAATTTCGTCGACGCTGAGTTCGCCGTCGCTGCCGTAGCCGAACACGCCCCAGATCGTCTGGTGGCCGCGTTTTTCCAATTCGGCAAAAGCCGCCAGCACGATCGAATCCGCCAGCGGACTGCGTAGCCCCGGTTCGTGGCCCTCGGCGAGGGAATCGCCGCCGACATCGAGACCGACGAGCAAATCTGTGTGCAATTTCTCCATGGCGACTTCCAGCCCGTCGACCACGCCCGTTACACCGCCGTTGATATCGACGAGCAGAACTTCTCGCTCGATGACGGCTGCCATCTTGGCTTCCGCGAAAGGCACGCCGGTGCTGGTTTGGCTTTGCGCGTTGCCCAGCCAAGCGAACTCGTGCAGCGCTTTGACGTTGTTGGTTTCGCTCAGCTTGCGCGGGCCGGGGATCGGGTCGTAAACGTTACGTTCCCAGGAAAGTCCGCCGAGCGTGAATCGCAGACCGCAGAATTCGAGAAAGCGCGCCGCGGCCAACGCGCCCACGACATCGCCACCGCCACCGACGCCGATGATCAGAGCATGTTTCGAGGCACGTATGATGTCTTCGAGTGAGGCGATGGCAGAAGTCATGTAGATTGTAATAGTTGGACGTACACTCGGCGGCGCAAAGACGCAAAGGTTTCAAAAAAAAATCTTTTCCGAACTTGGCGCCTTTGCGGCTTGGCGAGAGATAATCTGATTCCTACTTTTGCGCTCTTTGCGCCCTTTGCGGTTAAATATCTTGTCGCGGCTTTGCCGCGCTAGGAATATGCGTGTCCTGGCCTGGTACGGGATTGGCAATCGCTTCATCGATCGATTTCACGCCGTGCCATTCGCTCGACGGTCGCACTTGGCCGTCGCTGCCGACTTGATCGACGCCCCAATAAATTTCCAATGAGTTGTTGTCCGGGTCACGGAACTCCACGGCGATCTGGCAGCCGGCGCGGCGTCGGCCTTCGAAGTCGATCTTGGCGCCAAACTCGCGCAAGCGATCGCGCGTGCGCAGAACTTCTCCCAGGGTCGGGACTTCGAAGGCAAGGTGGTGCAGTTCACGATTGGCGTTCTTGCCGTCGCCTTGGCCAACGAGAGCAAGGCAGTGATGATCGGTGTTGCAGCGCAAGAAAACCATACCACCCGGCATCATGTCTTCGGGATAAACATCCGAGACTTTGAAGCCAAGCACTTGGGTGTAGAACTCCGTCGCGCGCTCGAGATCGCTTACTTGGAGGACCACATGGCCGACTTTGGCGATGTGAAACTCCATTCCTTTCGGAGGCGCCATGTTCTTTAGCTTTTGAATATTGACGGTCATGGGATTTCTTCTTTCTCAGTCGGGATGGAAATTGCTATAGCATGTCCCTGCCAAATCTGCACATGGCGGTTAAAGACAAATCCCTTTCACCACGAAGTGGCCCATGACCTTACGCTCACCCGCCGAGAATGAAAATGGCGGGATTTACCTCCACAGGGTGCTCTGCTCGATTCGTCATTCCCGCGCACGCGGGAATCTAGGTTTATTGTGCCGAGTTAGCCTGGATACCCGCTTTCGCGGGTATGACGGAAACCAGGTGCGCTCTTCGTTCTGCAGATCATCCCGGCATAAGTATTTTCGAAGGAGGCACGAAGAGCACGAAGTTCGGAGCCTAAATTATCCGAAAACTTCGCATCCTTCGTGTCCGTCGTGGTGAATCCAGTCAGCGGCGTGAACCAGATGGCATCAACTTATGGGCGCGCAGGAATTCAATCACGAATTCGTCGAAACCGGAGGGATCCTCGATGTTACATGCGTGGCCGGCTTTCGGTAGGATCTTATGCACCGCGCCGGGAATCAGTGAAGCGGTTTTCTTGCCGCCGGCAAGCGAGTTGTCATACTCGCCGTTGATCACCAAGGTCGGTACTTTCATGGTGTGTAGCCGCGGCGTCATGTCGAGGCCGCCGCGGGCGCGAAAAATCTGGCCGATGGATTCGCCCGAGAGCCACGGGTCGCGCTCGACAAACGTATTGAGCAAATATTTGCCGAGTTTAGTGTCGGGAAAGTCCGGCGCGACTAATTCGCGCAAATGCTGGATATGATATTTTTCGATGCCAATTTTCGTATAACCGCGAATACGCTCGTCTATGCTACCGCCGGGGCCACTGCTGCCGCCGACGAGGATGATCGCCTTGAACATTTCCGGATGATCGAGGCCGAGCAGGATCGCCATGCCCGAGCCGACGCTGACGCCGCCGAGGATCGCTTCTCTCACGCCTTCCTCGGAGCAGACGCCGAGCACGTCGTCGGCCATGTCTTTGAGGCTGAACGGCGTTTCCGGCTTGTCCGAGCGGCCGTAGCCGCGGATGTCGATGGCGATGACTTTGAAGTAAGTCGAGAAGTGGGCGATCTGGTACATCCATAGATTGTGGTCGAACGGATTGGCGTGCACCATGACGAAGGGCAAGCCTTCGCCAGAGACTTCGTAGTAAATTTTAACGCCGTTGGCGGTGCAGTACATGAAATCAGAAATATACCGTTCCAATCGTTCCAGGTGTTCCAAATGTTCCAGTCGTATAAGAAATTCGTGAACGCGCTTCCGACAATTGGAACGATTGGAACCAATGGAACAATTGGAACCTGCGTTTAATTCGTTTTCCTCGGCCGCTCTTGCTTGATCTTTTCTTTCACCTCTTCGAGCTTCATCACGTCGGTGTACTTGTGATGCATGTCGAACAGATTGACCTTGTGCGACAGGATGCTGCGGTCGAAGACGCATTCCTCGACGATGGACACGTGATAGCCGAGGGAGTAGCCGTCGACGCAACTGGCGCGCACGCAACCGCTAGTGCTTTCGCCGCAGACGATCAGGCTGTCGCATCCTAATTGCGTCAAGTGGGCGACGAGGGGCGTGCCGAAGAAGCCGCTGGCGCGTTCCTTGAAAATCACCACGTCACCCGGCTGGGGCTTGAACTCTTCCTTGATTTCGAACGCTTCGGGATCGATCTTCACGCGCTGGCGGTTGGTGGCATAGATGTAGTCTGGTTTGGCTTCTTTTCTGGTTTCGGTTGTCGTGTAGAAAACCGGAATCTTTAGCGAGCGCGCCAGCGCGAATAACTCCTGTGTCGGTTTGATCGCGTTATGCGCATAGACACCGCAGGAGCTTTTGTGCGTCTCAACCAGCTCGTGCGGATACTTCGCGCCGCCTTCATAGGCGAGATTGTAGAGATCGATGGCCAACAGCGCCGGTCTTTGGCCGATGTAGGTTTCGCGATGATAGGGTGTGTAGGTCTTCAAAATTTCTGGCGAGACGATGTCCTGCCAACAATGATCTTCGAAATTATCAGTAGCCATAATTGTCTCCTCAGGAGTTTTACAAATTAGCGTTTTTAGAAGCACAAGCGACTACTTCTTTGTATCCTCGGTCGTTCAATAATGTCAAGGAAACGATCGCGCGCGCTGCCGCCCCACGATCGCGATCACGGTTCACGAGCACGAGTCACGTGCCTGGCCGAAGAACCACGGCTGGCTCCCTTGATCCGGTTACATTATCGTTTCCACCGGGCTGGCATGGGATTTGACAACCTAATAGCTTTTTCATAAGGTTAAATCCCATGCTGGAGAAGGAATTCAAATACTTCAAAGACCACCAGGAAGAGTTGGTTAAGAAGCACGAAGGAAAGTACCTTGTCATCGTAGGCGAGGAAGTCGCAGGGGCCTACGACGCTGAAATCGATGCGTACACAGAGGCAAAAAAGGGTCACAGACCCGGGACTTTCCTGATCCAGCATTGTCTACCTGGAGAGAGCGCCTACACCCAGACCTTCTACTCTCGGGTTATTTTCGGTTGACAAGTTTGCCCCGTGAAATTCCAAACGAATCCTGTCCACGGCTTTACCTCCAAGGCCGGTGGGCTGGTTAGGGAATTAAAAAACGACATTTTTGTCAGCGACGCCTACAAGCCGGAGCCCGGTGTCCCTCCACCGCCCCGAGATAAATTCGTTTGTATATGGGATACGGGCGCTACCAATACGGTTATTACGAGAATGGTAGTCGACGGCCTAAGTCTCCAACCCAGCGGTCGTACCGTTGTTACAACGAAGTTGACTGCAAAGTAATGACGGAAATCGTCCGCCATCTTCGCCAAAACCACTAAATCGTCTTTGGCCAAACCCGCCGTTAACCAGCCCAGGTCTCAGTTCTCGAAACCGCGCCCCCAGTTTGTGTGCGCTAGATTGCGCTTGACAACACACACTATATGTAGTCTATTAGTGCGTCAGGAGGTGTGTTATGGGTCGTGTAAACGTTTTCTTGAAAGATGACCTACTTGAAGAGATCAACCAGGAAGCGAAGGAAGAGAAAACCAACCGCAGCGCGCTCATCCAGACTGCTTTGGAAAACTATATCGAAACCAAGCGGCGCGGGCGCCAGGAGGAGGAGAAACGGAAGAGGATGGAGGAGGCCTCCCGCAAGATGGATGCCTTGGCGAAGAAATTGGGCAAATGGGATGCTCAAAAAATAATCCGCAAGTTCCGTGACAGCAACATGAAGGGCGAATCGTGATTACCGCGCGTCACGCCGGATACATCGTGGACGCGTCGGTTTTGGTGAAATGGTTTCTTCATGAAAAAGAAGCAGACCGCGACCGCGCCCTGGCGTTGCGCGATCTTCATATTTCAGGCCGATCAAAAATTTACGTTCCCCAGCTCGCTTTCCTGGAGGTGCTCAATGCGATCCGGTTTAGCGCTAAGGCGGACGAAGAAGACGGCGGGACGGCGTTAGAAGCGCTCCAAGATCTACATCTCGAAACCAAAGGTGACGACGACGACCTATTACGCAAAACAAACGCCATTGCCTGGGCTTACAAGCTTACGATCTACGATGCGCTTTACGTGGCCCTGGCCGAACAGGTCGGATACCCGCTGATAACGGCTGACGAGGTGATGGTGAAAAAGCTGAAGGGCCATAGCATCGTGCTGCCATTGCGTGAATTGGAGATTAAGAACTGACAAAAACATAAGACCGCGGGGTCTGATTCCGTAACCACTAACCTTTTATTTTAGAAATATTGAGGAGGAAATGTCATGGCTAAAGAAGAAAAAGCTAAAGTAAAAATGACAGTTATTCAATTTGAGACCGAGTCGGATAATGCTACGTTACAAGAGAATGTGCGCTCCATCGCCCATACACTGACTCGTGCATTGGCGACGCCTCAGCGGATTGTTTCTACGCCTGCTCAAATATCTTTGAACAATGAGCAAATCATGGATCAACCAGAGGATGTTGATGATCAAAGCGGCATTGACGAAGGTGCAATGCTATCGTCGAGCCCATCGTTCAAAAAGAAGAGCGCTACACGGCAGTACCGTACTCCGCAGCCTCTGGAGCTAGATTTGGTTTCCGGAGATCCACCACTCAAAAGCTTCCTTGAGCAGAAACAGCCGGATGGTGATGTCAAAAGATACCTCGCGATTGCACATTGGCTCAAACAGAATCGGAACATTCAAGAGGTTACGATGGACCACATCTATACATGTTACAGGCACATGGGCGCCGGCTGGCAGGTGCCAGCAGACGCGGCAGCGCCACTTCGTACCATGAAAGGGAGGCAGTACGGATGGATGAAAACCGGCGCTGCTAAGGGAGCATACGTAATTAATCACCTTGGTGAAAACGAAGTTCAGAAGATGTGCAATTAGTACGTCGGGTATGAAACTTGAAGAATTGGTCAACGGAATTCCTGGCTTTCTTGGTTGGAAAGACGCCGACAAGATAAGGTTTTTCGCTTGGTTTTTTTATTCAAAAAAAGGTCGAGACCGTTTTAGTGCGGCAGATATTCGAGCCTGCTACGAAGAGCTTTCGCTACAACAACCGAGCAATGTAAATCCGTATCTTGCTCAGATGTTAAACCGAAAGCCACAAGAAATGCTCCGAGACAATCGCGGGTACGTCTTGGAGAAGCGCCTCAGAGATCAGTTAGAGAGCAAGTACGGTCAACGTGCCTCAACAATTCAGGCGGACAAGCTATTGCTGGAGCTTCCGGCTCTGATACCTAATTTCGCGGAGCGTACCTTTCTCGACGAAGCTATTCGATGTTTTCGTTGTAAAGCTTTCCGAGCAGCCATAGTCATGGGTTGGAATTTGGCCTATGATCATCTCTGCCGGTACGTGCTCAACTCCTCTAGCCGACTTGCTGATTTCAATTCGCAGCTACCGAGGTCGTTTCCAAAGGCGCGCGTCTCCGCCGTCAGCACCAGGGATGAGTTTGGTGAATTGAAAGAATCCGAGGTTCTGCAGATTTGCCGCTCAGCCAACATCATAACGAACGATCTTTTCAGGATTCTTAAGGAGAAACTCGACAAACGGAACACCGCTGCGCATCCGTCAACTGTTGATATCGCCCCACATACGGCGGAGGAGTACATTATAGACTTGATTCCTAACGTGGTCCTGAAACTCATTTAGCGTCTAATTCGAGAATAAATGAGGACAGACTCCATTTGATTTTTCAATACAGCTTCAAGAATGTGCAACAAGAAAAAATCGGCGACATTCGCGGGATTTTATGGGATTACCCATTGAGCCGCGCATAACTCTTCGAGGCATTTTAATCGAGCGGATATGAAATTCGTTCACGCAGCCGATATTCATCTGGACAGCCCCCTTCAGGCGCTCGCCCTGCAGGATGTCGCGCAAATCGCGCGAATGCGTCGAGCGACCCGCGACGCCTTCGAGCGCATGATCGATCTGTGCATCGAGCAGCAGGTCTCTTTCATTATACTTGCGGGTGATCTCTATGACCACGATTGCCCTAATATGCAGATCGCGGTGTTTCTCCGTAATCAGCTTGCACGGCTCGAAAAAGAGGGAATTCGCGTCGTCATCAAGAAGGGTAATCACGACGCCGACAACAAGATTACCAGCGCCCTGGATTTGCCTGGGAACACACGGATACTGAGTGACCGAAAGCCAGAGACGATCCGCTTCGACGATTTGCCAGTGCGCGTCGCAGTCCACGGCCAGAGCTTCAAGCCAGGTCCAGTCACAGAAAACCTTGCTGCGTCCTACCCAGCCCCACTCCAGGGGTACGTCAACATCGGAGTTCTGCACACGTCGTTGGCGGGAAACGCTGACCACGACAACTACGCGCCCTGCAAGTTGGAAGATTTGATGACGCGAGGATATGACTACTGGGCGCTCGGGCACATCCACAAGGGGGCTGTCCTTGCGCGCGATCCCTGGGTTGTCTATCCCGGAAACCTTCAGGGTCGGCATGCCAAGGAAACGGGCCCAAAGGGCTGTATCATGGTGGGAGTCGAAGATGATCGGATCACCTCAGCCGAATTGGTACCTCTTGATGTTGTGCGCTGGCATCTGGCCGAAGTCGATCTTCAGGGCAAGACACGCGAACCGGAGCTAATCGAAGGTATCCGCACCTCCCTGGCCAAGGCCTATCGAGATGCCGATGGTCGCCCAAGCGCGGTTCGTCTGATCCTATCGGGCCGTACCCCGCTTCACGATGCGGTCGAGCGAAGGCCGAACCGCCTGCGGCAAACCGTGCTGGAACTTGCGGGCGAGATCGGGGGCGACGATATCTGGATCGAGAAGATTCGCGACGATACGACCCCACCGACCGCACGAACTCAGGCCGCGTCGAATGAGGCTGCGAGTGAACTGATTCAGATCATGCAGGAGGTGGCCGGCGACGCGGCACAGATAGGCCCACTTCTGGAGAAGGAGCTTGAGCCCTTGCGTACCAAACTTCCAGAGGAACTGAAGGAACTCCCAGCGCTTAAACTCCTCGATGATCCCGGCTTGGCTCGGGGTGTACTGACTCGGGTGTCGAGCCGCGGCTCGCTTCACGCCTCGCTGGCGAGGAGGACACGTAGTGCGTATCACACGCCTCCACCTTCGTGCCTACGGCCATTTTACGGATCACTCGCTCGACTTCGGTCCCGAACCCGGCCTACACCTCGTCTATGGTGATAACGAAACCGGAAAAAGCACGACACTACGGGCGCTCTCCAGCGTTCTTTTCGGCTACCCCCACGAAGTCGTTGATGGGTTCAAGCACGACCCCAAAGACATCGCCATTGGCGCCGATCTCATCGCCAATGACGGCCGGCGGCTTTCCTTTATACGAAAGCGCCGAGGCAAGAATACACTCGCAAATTCGGATGGTACCGCGCTCGACGAGAGCACCGTGGCTGGCCTTGTCGGCGGCGCTTCGCAGGAGATGTTCGAGAAGGTCTTTGCGCTCGATCACACTCGGCTCCACGACCACGCAAGCGCCCTCCTTGCCGAGGGTGGATCGCTTGGCTTTAGTCTCGCCGAGGCAGGGTCGGGTGTGGCCGGCCTCAAAGGCGTGCTTGATGACCTCCGAGACGATCGCTCGGCGCTGTTTCTTGCTGCTGGGTCCAAGCCAAAGCTCAACCAGCTGATTTCGAAGTTAACCGAACTTCGCAGGGAGGCACGCCGCCGCACGGTGTCGCCCAACGAATACAAAAAACGAGAGAAGCAAATCGAGGAAGTAGAGGCAGCGCTTCAGAAAGCTCGTGAGCACAAAAAGGCGATCCAAGCCAACATCCGAAGGCTGGAGCGTATTGGCAAGAACCTGCCGTTACGCGCGGAGCATCAAGCGCTATCACGAAAGATCGAGGAACTTTACAACGTTCCAGTGTTGCGGCCTGAAATCACACAGCAGCGCATCAAGGCTCAGACCGACCGTGACACAGCCGAGGAAGACCTGATTGGAGCAAACACTGCCATTGGAGTGTTGGAAGGTCAGATCGCTGCAATCGTGCTTGATGAACGCACTCTAGGGCGCCGCCAAGATATTGAGCGGTTAGCCGAACAGCGCGCGGTGGTCGAAAGCACCGAGAGGGACTTGCCTAAGCGCGATGCAGAGCAAAGCCAACATTACAGGACCGCTCGCGATCTACTGGCGAAAGCTGAACTTGCCGGGGACCCGGAGAAGTTGACTGGCATTCTGCCGTCAGCGCTAAAGCGGAAGGCAATCTCCACGTTGTCCGACGCTGGCACTAAACTCATCGCACGGCAGGCAACAACTGTCGAAAACGTCGAGAAGGCCGCTGACGATCTGAAGAAGGCTGAACAGCAAGCTGCTCAGGCGCCGAAGCCAATGGACGCAGGGGATCTCTCTAGGGCCCTGACTGCGGCCGACAAGTTGGGTGACATCTCCGCCGATATATCTAAACGGACACGTGCGCTCGAGCGAAAGAGCAAAGCCCTTGCGGAGACAATCACGGGTCTTGGAATCAAGAATGGTGCCGCCTCCGTGCTGCGAGAACTGCTCGTCCCACCCGAGAAGACGGTGACGCGCTATAAAGAATTGTTTGCGGCTGTCGATAAGGAGATCGCGGTTGCCCAAGTCGAAATTGAGCGGCTCGGGAACGAGATTGGTGAACTTGAAGGCAAAATCGCCATGCTCAAGACAACCGGCGATGTTGCCACAGAGGATGATCTACAAGCGGCTCGCCGGGCCCGCGACGAAGGGTGGGCACTTGTGCGCGGCGTATATATCGATCAGCAATCCGGGCTTGATGATCGGGCAAAGGTCTTCGCGCCCGATGGACGGATTGCCGACGTCTATGAGAAGCATGTCCGCGTGGCGGATCACATCGCGGATGTCATCCGCACTCATGTAAAAGAAGCAACTGAGCTCTCCCTGCTGGAGCGTCGGAAGGCCGAGATCGTGACGAAGACAGTCGAGGCAGAAGAAAAGGCGACGAATCTCGGAAATCGGCGTACCGCCCTGCTTTCGGAATGGAGGGCCCTATGGCCAGAGGGAATTACCACGCTACAACTGCCGGACGAAATGGTCGAATGGCTTAAACGGCGAGAAGTATCTCTGTTGCAGGCAAGTGAACTCGAAGAGCAGCGCGATGAGATTGCAGAGCTCGTAAAGAGCGAGCGCGATACGATAGGAGTGTTGGGCGTCGCCTTGAAGGGCTTTGCTCCGGCGTCGCCCGATGACGGTCTCAATAACCTCCGCGATCGCGTGCGGAAGATCCTTGACGACGTTGCAAAGGCAAATACTCAGCACGCTAAGGCCAACGAGGCCGTTCGTGCGCAAACCGATCACAAGTTACAAGCCGAGCAAGCGGTGGTAAAACTCGAAGCCCAGATTCGCGAATGGACCCGAACGTGGAGCGCTGCACTTGCAGAGGCCGGCCTGAACCCCAATCTGAACCGTGAGTCAGTATCCGTTATTCTCGATGTCATGAATAGTCTCGACGGCTTGACAATTCAGATCAATAGTCTTTCGCATCGCATTAAAACGATGAAAGAAGATCGCGAGGCTTTCAAGGAAGCGGTCAGCACATTGGCGTCCCTTGTTCCTGGCGCATCGAAGACCGATCCAATCGAGACTTGCAGACATCTCGAGGATAGCCTTGAAGCTGCCAAGGCGGCCGAGACTGAGTTGAAGGGCCTGCAAGCTCAATTGAAGATTAGATCAACAGCCCGCGACCAGGCCCAACAAAAACATCGTCAGAGCAACGCGGTGCTTGAGACGCTCTGCACGCAAGCGGGCTGTATCGAGCCTGAAGATCTTGCCGAGATCGAACGAAGATCCACTGAGAAGCAGCAGGCGTTGCGTGATCGTGAAAAGCTTGAGACACGCATACGCGAAGATGGCGTCGGCCTCGACCTGGAAGCTCTCTTTGCAGAATGCGACGGCGTTGTAGGAGATCAAATTTCTGGCGAGATTTCAGTCCTTAGAGCCGATGGTGATGAGACTGAAACACGTATCGAACAGCTGATGTCGAGCCGCGCCACTCTGAACGCAGAGTTCGACGGACTGATGGCCCAGAATCAAGCAGCAGACTCGATGCAAGAAGCGGCAAACGTCGAAGCAGAGATTGCAGTGGCGGTCGAGGCCTATGTCGGTTTGACGGTTCAGGAGGCGCTGCTGCGACAAGCAATCGATCTCTATCGTGACCGCAACCAGGGCCCAATCCTGAAACGTGCAAAGGATCTGTTCGCCGAGCTTACCGATGGCGTTTATACGGGTCTCCGCGCCGACAGCAATGAGAAGGGCGAGCCGATCCTGATCGCCGAACATCGGACTCGTGGAAGCCTTGATGTTGTCGCGCTCAGCGACGGCACTGTCGACCCACTCTACCTTGCACTGCGCCTAGCGGTAGTCCAGGAACACAACGCGTCGCGCGAGCCGCTTCCATTCGTCGCCGATGATCTCCTGCTCAATCTCGACGATACACGCGCTCAAGCGGCGCTTCGAACGCTCGCGAAAATCGCAGCAGCGAGCCAAGTATTATTTTTCACGCATCATGCTCATATGGTCGACCTCGCCCGTGCAGTAGTGCCAAGAACAATTCTAGTCGAGCACCGACTTCCTAGCACGGTCGAAATCACTCGAGCGGCTTAATAGCGACCACCTAATCGCCCTTAAGGCGCTACTTCCCACACACACCGGACGGACCTAATGCATTTACATCGATCCTCCCGAACTTCGGCCCTGCTTGCTCTCATCCAGTAACAAACGGCTCGAGTTTTCTATGCCCCAATCTGCGTGCGCCGGATTCGTTGACGGTGATCGGTTCGCCGATTAATGCCGGCGTGCCTTTGTGATCAATTTGGGTTTTCACCGTGAAAGTAAAGCCGGGTTCGATGACGATGTCGCGGTCGTGGGCGGCTGGGCCGGGGCCTACTCTTGGGCGGTCGGCGCCTAGGCCGTTGGTGTGGACCAGCACGCCGCCGCCTTTGGCGCCGCGCGCTTTGGCGAGGCGGACGAATTCGTCAATCAGGCCGCCGATGGTTTTGCCAGGTTTGACCCAGTCGACGATACCTTGAAAACATTCGATGGCAACGTTAGTAGCCGTGCGATATGCGTCGGCGTTTTTGCCGCCGATTAAGATCGAATGGTTGCACTGCGCCCGATAACCTTGCAGGCGCGCATCAATTTCCTGGCACAGCACGCCGCCGTCTTGCATGGCGATGGCGAGGCCCATCGAGTTGCTAGCGTTGGCGGTCTTATTATTCGATCCCAATGAAAGGCGCGCCGGATAATCGGCGGTGTGGGCGATCAGCACCTTCGCCATCTCGATCCACAGTTCGCCTTCCTCCATGTCGGGTTTGGCGACCTCCATCATCTTGGCGATCGCGGCTTCGTTGGCGTCGGTGATGCGCTGGATCACGGCGACTTCTTCAGGTCCTTTGACGATGCGCGCGAATTCGAGCACGTTGTTGGCCGGAACGAAGCTTGCTTCGGGCAGGGCAGCGGTGATGCGCCGCCAGGTTTCGAACGGGATCGTGCCTTCCGACATACGATACTGTGCCAGCAGACCGGTGACGCCGATGCGGCTCTTGGCCAAGCCCAACTCGCGCAGGCGGTCGGGAACCAACTTGGAAAAATCGCCCCAGCGAATATCCGATGGCCAAAATAAATTGGCCGCCCACATGCGCAGCTCCCGCTCGGATGACAGAATCGCGGTAACCTCGCCGGAAGCGGGAAAGACCACCCAGGCGCCGCCTTGGACGCCGCCCATCTGGCAAAGATAGCGAGAATTCGCCTGAGGCTCGCCATTATCCGCGGCGGGCGCCAACAAGCAATCTAGGTTTTGCTCGCGCATCAACTTGCGCACGCGCGCGTAGCGCCGATCGCGCTCGGCGAGGGAAAAGGACGGCAAGCGCCGCTTGCCGTCGGCGCCGGTTTGAAATGGATCAACTGGGGTATATGTCATAGTGTGCCTCGTAAGAAATTAGAATTGGCCGCATCCTTCGACACGCTCAGGACGATCGGAAACGCAAAGTTCGCATAGGAAGGAGAGACGGTTTTTACCGCAGAGACGCTGAGTTCGCATGGTTCGACAAGCTCACCACGAACGGAGTTCTTCATAGCCGCGCATCCTGAGCTTTGTCGAAGGACGCGCCCTCCGCGGCGTAGCGGTAAACCATTCGGCATGTTTTTGTCTGCGCGATCTCACCTGACATGCCATCACGAGTTCCTCTCGATGAAGTTCATGACCACCTGATTCCAGGCTTCGGGGATTTCGCGGTAGTGGAAATGAGCGACGTTGCTAAAGATGTGCATCTCGGTTCGCTTGTTTTTCGCTCTGATCATATCGAAGAGATTCAATCCGATCGGCAGGATCGCTGACGGATCGTCGGCGCCCCAGGTGATCAGCACGGGCATGGTCAGTCGTCCCTCCTCGATCCACTTATGGGTCTCGGCTTTGTCGCGCGGGAACGTGCGCGCGTTGGCTTCGGGATTGACCCCTTCGTCTTCGCGCCCGTCGGTATTTAACAAGCGCAAAGTCGCTTTGGCTTTGGCCGTGTTGGCCATGAAAACGGCGGCGTCGAGATAGTCGTCGGTGATGTTTTCCGGGTTGACCGATAGCTTGCCCCAATGAAAGCGGATGTAGTCGCGCAATTCCTTCGGACCGTTGGCGAATAGTTTGTGGCGCCGCTCGGCCATATCGCCCGCCGGCGGACCCAAGGTCGCGCTGTCGACGATTACCAGGCTTTTGCACATGTCGACATGCTCCAGCGCCAACCGCGCGGCGGTGTAGCCGCCGTTGGATTGGCCGACGCAGTGAAACGATTTGACGCCGAGTTTCTCGAGCAGCTGATAAATATGCTGGACGATGGCGTGCTGGGTGAAGTCGTCGAGACTCTTTGGGTTGTCGGTCATGCCGGCGCAAAGCTTGTCCGGCGCGAGGACGCGATATTTTTGCGACAGGCCGCCGATATTGCGCGTCCAGGTGTTCGCGCTGCCCCAGGGTGAAAACCGCGAGCCGTGGATCAACAGCATCACGTCGCCTTGGCCTTCGTCGTAGTAGCGAGTTCTGATGCCGTTGACATCGGCAAATTTGGCTTGAACATTCACCGACCCTGACGCCAACATTTCCGGCGTCGGCTTGTTTCCGGTGCTTTGCATGAACTCTTCCTCCAGTGCGAGAACTGCGCGCATCTTATTTCAGCTTTTCAAATTGAAGCAAGGGCAAAATTAAACTTCGGCATCGTATTGACTTCGCTCAGTCGACGAATGTATTAACGCCAATTAGAGAACCCGGTGTTTTCGATTTCGCAAGGAGGGCGTCAAATGGCTGATCGGCGAGAACGCATTAATTTGAGCCGGAGACAATTTCTCCGCATGGCTGCGGCATCAGGCGCTGCGGTTGGGATTATGCCTCGCGGTCTCGGCCACGCAGCGCAGGCCGGCAGAAAGCGCATCGTCATTCATGGTGAGCGTCAGGTGACTAGTCTTGGTTACCACAACCGGCGTGAGACAGAGCATGTGTCGATAGTCGATGCCGGACTCGTCGGACAGAACCCGGTGACGTTTGAGCGTGTGCCGGTGCTCGCCGAAGAGTTGCCGTCGGTGAAAAAGGGTACCTGGAAGATCGACATGCAGAAGAAAACGATGACGACCGTCTATAAGCTGCGTCCCGGACTCAAGTGGCATGACGGCAAGCCGTACACGTCGAAGGATTTCGAATTCGGTTGGCAAATCGCCAAGCATCCCGAGTTTCCTATGCCCGATCGTTTGGTGCCAGAGATGATTTCCAAGATCGAGACGCCCGACGACCGCACCATCGTGATTCATTGGAGCGATCTCTACAACGAGGCCTATGCCATTCAATACACTCACGTGCGCGCGTTTCCGCGCCACCTATTGCAGGACGCGTTCAGCGCCGGTGACATGAAGGCGTTCGCGAACTTGCCGTATTGGAATAAGAACTTCATCGGTGCGGGTGCCTTCCGTGTGGCGGAATGGGATCAGGGAAGCCGCGTGGAGTTGGAAGCGTTCAATGATTTTTGCCTGGGCCGGCCGAAGATCGACCGGATCACGTACAAGACGGTGGAAGACACTAACACGAACCTTGCCGCGGTCATGGCCGGCGAAGTCGATCTGTGCATGCGCAGCACGATCTCCTTCGACGGCGCGACGATTCTGCGCGAGCAATGGGAAAAGCAAGGCAGGGGTAAAGTGCTGAGCAGTCCGGCGTCCTGGAGTTGGCTGAGCCTCAGCCGTGACAATCCATGGTTCAGCGACGTCAAAGTGCGGCGCGCGCTGCTGCATGCCATTGATCGTGATGCCATGACGCAAAACCTTTTCAAGGGCGAAAAAGTCGTGTCGCACTTACCGCTGGCGCGCGCCCGCAAAATCAACAACAAGGCGTTGGCAGTCTCGACGATTTATAAGTTTGACGTGGAGCGTGCCAAGAAGCTCATGGCGGAAGCGGGGTGGAAACCCGGCGCGGACGGCGTGTTGACCAACAGTAAAGGCGAGAAGATGGAGTTCGAGTTTCGCGTCACCGCCGAGCGGCGCGATCATGAACAGGCCCAGGCGATCATCGCCGACTTTTGGAAAAAGATCGGTGTGCGCACCAATATCAAGAACATGCCCAACCGTTTGCTCAATTCGTCGGAGAATCGCAGCCGCTGGCCGGGCGCTTACATCGGCTCCCATAACGTGACGGTGGAAGAGTGGCCTGAACGGTTTCACTCCAAGAACATTCCGACGGCGGAAAACAAATACGCGCCTGAAAACGTGTCGGGTTGGAACGATCCCAAGAAGGACGCGATTCTCGACGATATCAACTCGATCATCACACCCGAACAGTCGGAGAAGCTGCAACTTGAGTTCTGCAAGATGTTTAGCGCGGCGCTACCGCATCTGCCGCTTTATTTCACGCCGGAAATACTCGTGGTGAAAAAAGGTTTGACCGGCATCACGCCGCGCCAGGAGAGTGGCGGGCAGAACTCAAGTAGCTGGAATACCCATAAGTGGGATAAGGTGTAGGCGGAGTTTGGCCGCACAGAGCGCAAAGAAGATTTACTAATACTGAGAGGTGAACGATGGCAGGTGAGGCAAACGGTGCGGTGGCTTTGAATGTGAAGCGGATCGGTCATCTGGATATTCCTGGCGGTGGACAGGTGGTGGTGCAAGGAAAGCGCGCTTACATCGGTCACATGGACCCACCGCATGGGACCTCGATCGTCGACGTTTCTGACGTTACCAAACCGAAGGTTCTCTCGACGTTGGAGGTCGCCGACGATAATCACTCGCACAAAGTGCGTGTCAGCGGCGACATCATGTTGATCAACAACGAAGCGCACCGGCGCCATCAGATGTGGGGCGGCGCGAAGATCCCGGCGGCGCGGGCGCGTCTGGAAAAAGAACTTGGCCGTGTGCCGACAAATGCTGAACTCGCGGCCGCGCTTAATTTCAAGGCCGAGGACCTACCGGCTTTGATGAAAGCGGCTGGTGAAGTGTATGACAGCGGCGGCTTGCGTATTTACAATGTCGCCGATCCCTTCAAACCGCGCGAAGTTGCGTTTTTCAAAACCGCCGATACCGGCGTGCATCGTTTCGACTTCGACGGGCGCTACGCTTATATCTCGACGCGCATGGAAGGCTATCATGGCAATATCATGGTGATCGTCGATGTCGGCGAGCCGAGCAAGCCGAAAGAAGTTTCGCGCTGGTGGCTGCCGGGTCAGTGGACGGCGGGCGGCGAGAAGCCGTACTGGGGCGGCGAGCGGTGGGAATGCCACCATCCGCTGCGCTTCGGCAACCGGCTCTATGTCAGCTATCACCACGCCGGCATCGTGATTCTCGACATCAGCGATATTACCAAACCGAAGATGCTGAGCCACCATAATTACCATCCGCCGGTGGATTGCAGCACGCATACCTATGCGCGCATGCCGTTGCGCCTGGACGGCAAGGATATCGCCGTGGTGGTCGACGAAGAGCCGGGGCGAGCGCGCGCCGGTCACATCCCAGGTTTCATGTGGGTGTTCGACGTGACGGATGAAACCAAGCCGGCGCCGCTCTCGGCTTATTTCATGTCCGAGCAAGATACGCCGTGGAGCCGCGCCGAACATGGCGGCCGCTTCGGCGCGCACCAGTGCCACGAGCGCATGACCGACAGTTTGGTGTATCTGACGTGGTTTCGCGGCGGTCTTCGGATCGTCGATATCGCCAATCCGCATAAGCCGAAAGAGGTCGGTTACTATATCCCGGCGCCCAGCGCGGGGCAGAAGACGGTGCAGTCCAACGATGTTTTTCTCGATGGACAGGGAAGGATTTATCTACTCGACCGGTTAAATGGCCTCGATATTCTTGAGTACACTGGACCGGCGGGAGAAAAATCGGCCGCGTGAGAAGATTTCCTCGCGCAAAGCATGTCCTGAGCGATGCCGAAGGAACGCAAAGTAAGCCAAGTTTGGAGACTTAGGAGGTTAAGTATGAGAAATTCTCGTCTGACAGTGTTGGTGGGAGTCACGGTTTTCACGGTTTTTGGATTTTCATCTTTGTCTTTCGGCCAGCGGCTGGGGAAAAATCTTGATGAAATTATTCAACTCGCCAACAAGGAAAAAAATGTCCGCGTGGCGACCTCGTGGGAGCCGGAAAATGAAGCCGCCTTATTGAAAGGCTTCACTCAGAAGTATCCAGGGATCAAGATTTCCACCGACCGGATCAGCGGCATCGATACCCGCGAGCGGATCATGAACGAAGCGCTGGCGGGCATCGTCGAGCATGATCTGGTCAACGTGTCGGGGGAGCTGCGCAATCAGTACATCAAGGCCGGTGTGCTCGCCGGTCCGATCCCATGGAAAAATTTATTCCCCAAGATTAACGAGCGTCATTTCAGTCCCGACGGCTATTTCGCGGCGAGCGGTTTTAGCACCTACATCATCGCCTACAACCCGACTCTGGTGCCGAAGGATAAAGTGCCGAGGAAGTGGGACGATTGCTTGGATCCCTATTGGAAAGGGAAGTTGGTGGTGTTAACTCGGCCCCGCACGTTTACCGGACTGGCGCCCGGATGGGGCGAAGAGAAAACCCTCGCCTTCGCCCGCGCGCTCAAAGACAACCAGCCGGTGTGGAAGAGCAGTCAAACCGGCGCACTGACGCAGGTTGCCGTCGGTGAGTATCCAATGATCTGCGGCATGGCCTACCATTCTTTAAAAAGCACAGTGCAACGCGATCCCACGGCGAAGGTGGCTTTTTCTGTGCCGTCCGATCTGCCCTTCCAGATCGGCGAGGCGATGGGCATCATGAAAGGCGCCAAGAACCCTAACGCGGCGCTGACTTTGACCGGCTGGTTGGTGACACCCGAAGGACAGAAGAACATGGATCTCGAAGGGCGGAGCTCGCCCTATGTGCCCGGCACCGAAGCGGCGGAATTGATCAAAAAGCATAAGGCGAAAATTATTTTTGAAAGTTGGGACGCATTGCAGCACGAGGCCGAGATGGCGCGCAAAATTACCGGCGCCTGGGGTTTCCCGAAGGCGAAGAATTAAGCGAGGGCAACCACAAAGGGCCTAGCGCAGCAGAGCCGCAACCAAAGGGAAGAAGAAATTTCACCGCAGAGACACGGAGTTCGCAGAGTTCGGAGTATATCTTATTCAAAAAACTCTTTACTCTGCGTCCGCCGCGCCTCCGCGGTGAGTGATCCGAAATCTACGTGACCTTCGTGGTGAATAAATTCCGGACAGCAACCTTATGAAAACCATCGCCAGCCCGCTTCCTAACCTGCAGATCTTCGGTCGTATTAAAGGCAACTTCATTCCTTACGCCTTAACCGGCTTCTTGCTTTTTTTAATCATCATTCCGCTGGCGCGCTTGCTGCTCAGTAGTTTTCAAGCGGGCCATCCGGCGATCCCGGAAGGCTGGACGCTGCAAAATTATCTGACCGCCTATTCGATGCCGCTGTTTTATCAAGCCCTCGGCACCACGATTGTGATTTCCGCCATCGGCACGCTGCTCACGCTCGGCATCGCGGTGATGTTTGCCTGGCTGATCGAGCGCACCGACATGCCGTTGCGCAATCTCGCCTGGTCGTTGATTTTGATTCCGATGGCGATCCCCGGTGTTCTCTTCGCTCTCGGTTGGGCTCTGCTGCTGGCGCCAAAGACCGGCGTGCTGAACATGATGCTCCGGGGCGCCATGGAGCCCTTCGGACTCCAGCTCACCGAGGGGCCGTTAAATATTTATTCCGTCGGCGGGCTGATTTTTCTCGACGGCCTGCGTGGCGTGACCACGGTGTTTCTGATGGTCGTCGGCGCCTTTCGCATGATGGACCCGACGATGGAAGAGGCGGCTCGGGTCGCCAAAGCCAACGGGCGGCGCGCTTTCTTCCAGGTGACGTTGCCGTCCTTGATGCCGGCGATTCTCAGCGCGGCTATCTACTCGTTTATCTCCAGCATGGAATCCTTCGAAGGGCCGCTCGCGATAGGTCTTCCCGGCGGCATTTTTGTTCTGAGCACGTTGATTTATTTCACCACGCGCTTGCAAGCGCCGTTGGATTACGGCTTGGGTGCGGTGTTCGGCGTGATCTACATGGTGATGATGCTGGTCTTGCTCGCCGGCTATCGGCGCATCGTGCGCCATTCCGAGCGCTATTCGACCATCACCGGGAAAGGTTTTCGCCCGCGCGTCGTGTCCATCGGCAAATGGCGCTATCCGGCGCTGGGTATGTTCGTGCTGTACTTTCTCGTCACGGTGGGCGCGCCATTCTTGGTTCTCTTGTGGGCGTCTTTCTTGCCAAGTTACCGTGTGCCGTCGGAGGAAGCGCTCAATTTAGTTACGCTCAGCAACTACGTGCAGATTCTTTCGATGCCCAGGATCGGCTCCATCGTCTGGAATACGCTGATGCTCATGGTGCTGTCCGCCACCGCGACGATGCTGCTGGCGTTCTTTGTCTCATGGGTAATCGTGCGCACCGAACTGAGCGGCAGAGGGACCCTCGATGCGGTGACGTTTTTTCCCCACGCCGTTCCCGGCATCGTCATCGCGCTGGCGTTGATGATGGCCTATCTCAGCCCGCCGCTAAAATATTTGAGCATCTACGGCACCATCTGGATTCTTGCCATGGGTTTCATCGTGAGCTACATCGCCTTCGCGACTCGTTTGATGAATAGTTCGATCATCCAAGTGCAGAAAGAGTTGGAGCAAGCGGCCTATGTTTGCGGCGCGACGCCGACACGGACTTTGCTGGCGATTACTTTGCCGCTGATTTTTCCGGCCTTCGCCGCCGGCTGGATTTGGGTCGCCGTGCACGTTTTGCGCGGCTTCTCTATTCCATTGATGCTGTCGAGCAAGAACAATCAGGTGTTCGCGGTGTTCCTCTGGGAGTTTTGGGATCGTGGCATGGTCTCGATGGCGTCAGCATTGGGTGTCATGTTGATTGTCGTTCTGATTCCGCTGACGTTGATCATGCGCCGCTTCATCGTCAGTGTGAGCGCCCAAGAAAGGTAGTCCAGCCGATGAAAGTCACTGTCAGCGGTTTGGCCAAGACTTTTCGTACCATGGACGGCAAAGTGGACGCGATCCATGATTTGAGTTTTGAAGTTCAGCCGGGCCAATTCTACACCTTGCTCGGACCGAGCGGCTGCGGCAAGAGCACCACGCTGCGCTGCCTCGCCGGTCTGGAACGGCCCGATGCCGGTGAGATCCGGATCGGCGACCAAGTCGTCTCGTCATCGAAGGTTTTTCTGCCTCCGAACGAACGGCCCATCGGCATGGTGTTTCAGTCCTACGCCATCTGGCCGCATATGACGGTCTTTAACAACGTCGCTTTTCCGCTGAAGCAGCAAAAGGTGCCCAAAGCCGAGCGTGAGCGCTTGGTCATGGAAGCTTTGTCACTGGTGCAGATGGCCGATCTCGCGCCGCGCCCGGCGCCCAATTTGAGCGGCGGCCAGCAACAACGCGTCGCGTTGGCACGCGCGCTGGTGTCAAAGCCGCAGGTGCTGTTGTTGGATGAGCCGCTGAGTAATCTCGATGCCAAACTGCGCGAGGAGTTGAGGTTCGAAATCAAAGAGTTGTTGCGGCGATTGGGCATCACGGCGCTTTATGTCACTCATGATCAGGCCGAAGCGTTAACGATGTCGGACCGCGTCGCCGTGATGTTCGGCGGGCAAATTCTCCAAGAGGCGAGTCCGAGGGAACTCTATCTCAAACCCAGGGCCAAGTTCGTCGCTCAGTTCATCGGCCAGGTGAATTTTTTTGAAGGTAAGGTTTTACCGGGTTCAGCCGAGGGCATGGGGATCGTTCAGACAGCTCAGGGCGATTTTCATTGCGCTTTGGCGCCGACCCTTAAGAGCGGCAATAGCGCGCTGGTGGCAGTGCGACCGGAAAGCATCATGGTGTCGGCCGAGCCGCCGTCGAATGGCGCCAACGTGCTGCGAGGACAAATCGAGAAGAGCGTGTTTCTCGGCGACTTCATCGACTGCCAGATACGCGTCGGCCAACAACTCGTTCACGTCAAGCTCGCGCCGACCAGCGATCTGAGCGACGCCGACAAGGTGTTTTTGCAATTCGCAGCGCACGCATGCATCGTTTTGCCGGTCTCGGATTAGACGGGATTGGCCGCCGAGCACGCAAAGGGAGCAAAGGGTCGAAAGGGATATTCACCACGAAGACACGAAGTACACGAAGGGTTCGGATAATCAAAACTTCGATCTTCGTGCCTTCGTGATGAGAACAATATCCAACTTGCTCGTGCACCTTCAATCGTAACAGGGAATGGGGAATGGCAAATCGCAAGGCTAAGTCTCTGACCAGACGCCAGTTCATTGCAAATTCGACTCTAGCGGCCATCGGCTTGGGAATTTCGAGTCGAGTCAAACCGATCTTCGCGGCGCAAACAGGGCAGAAGCGGCTGGTGATGATGGGCGGACGGCGCACCGCTGGTTTTGCCAATCATGGCCGGTCGGACACCGAGCTTACCGGTTTAGTGGACGCTGGGTTGGCGGGTCAGAATCCGGTTACCTTAGAGCGTTTTCCTTTGCTCGCCGAGGAACTGCCGTCGGTCAAAAAGGGCACCTGGAAAATCGACCGGCAGAAGAAAACCATGGTTACAGTGTATCGCTTGCGCTCGGGACTCAAGTGGTCCGACGGCAAGCCGCATACGTCGCATGATTTTAAGTTCGGTTGGGAGGTGCACCGTCATCCGGAATTTCCGCTGCGTGATCGGCTGGTGCCGGATATGATCGACAAGATCGAAACGCCCGACGACCGCACCATCGCGATTCACTGGAAGGCGCTCTATAACGAGGCCCACGCGATTCAAAAGCAGCAACTGCGCGCCTGGCCGCGCCATATTCTTCAAGATGCTTTTCGAGCGGGAGATATCAAAGCGCTGGTCCGCGACGCCTACTGGAATCAAAAATTTGTCGGAGCCGGGCCTTACCGCTTGCTCGACTGGGGCGGCGGCGCGCAGATCGAAGCCGAGGCCAATCCTCACTACACACTGGGTAAACCGAAGATCGATCGGGTAACATTCAAAGTCGTCGAAGATAGCAATACCGCACTCTCCGCGATGCTCGCCGGGGAGGTGGATTTTGCCCTGCGCGATACGCTGTCATTCGACGGCGCGCTGGTCTTGAAAGAACAGTGGGAGGCCAAAGGACTCGGCACGGTCAGCATCCGGCCGATCACATTTCGCTGGCTCAATCTGAGCGGCACCAATCCGCTCTTCAAAGAGGTGCGGGTCAAGCGCGCGCTGCTCCACGCCATCGACCGCAACACCATGGTAAACAATATTTTCCGCGGTGTGGCGCCGATCATTCATTTTCCGCTGTCGCCGTTCCGCAAAGCGTACCAGCGCGCCGATCAGGCAGCGATGAAATACGAATATAACGTTGACAAGGCCAAGCAGCTTTTGAGCGAAGCCGGCTTCACCATGGGTTCCGACGGCGTATTGGCGAACGCCAAGGGCGAACGCATGGAGTTCGAGTTCCGCACTGAAGCGGGTAGCCGTGAGGATGAACAGGCGCAGGCGATCATCGTCGACTACTGGAAAAAAATCGGCGTGCGGGCGCAGATCAAAAACCTGCCGCAGCGAGTTTTCAACTCGGAGGAATATCGTAACCGCTGGCCCGGCGCCGCGCTCGGCGGGCAAAATCTCGTCATCGAAGAATGGGCCGAACGTTTTCACAGTGCCGGCACGCCCACGGCGGAGAATCGCTGGGCATCGGAATCGGTCTCACTCTGGAAAAATGCCCAAGCGGATAAAATCTTGGATGAACTGAACACGATCATCCCCGAAGCGCGGGCTACCGACCTGCAAGTGGAGTTCGTCAAGTTGTTTACCCGAGACCTGCCGTACTTGCCGCTTTACTATCGGCTTGAATGGCTGGCCATTCGCAAAGGTGTGACCGGCATCACGCCGCGCATCGAAAGTGGCGGGCAAAACATGAACACCTGGAATATGCATCTGTGGGATAAAACTTGAGAAAACACCCGTTCAAACTGTTCAAAACGTTCAAGCCGTTCAAACTGTTTTATCGGTTTGAACAGAGCGAAGCGATTGAACAGAGCGTTTAGGGTTTTGTGTTTCGAGTTAACCCGAAATCTGAAACCCGAAACCAATCCGCGAGCGAAACTGATCCATGCTCCACTATCTGATCCGCCGGACTTTTCAGCTTGTGCCGCTGCTGTTGGTCATCTCGGCGCTTATTTATCTGTTGCTCTATCTCATGCCGGGCGATCCGCTGTACCGGATGCTCGAAGATGTGCCGAACTTGCGGCCGCAAGACTACGAACGTTTGCGCAAGATCTACGGCTTGGATGACCCTGTCTACATTCAATACTGGAAATGGCTCTGGCAGTTGATCCAGCTCAATCCCGGCTATTCGCGCGAGTACGGCCAGCCGGTGATCGAAATCATTTTGCCGGCGCTGAAAAATACTCTGGTGCTAACCATCAGCGCGGTGGTGATCGGCAAAATTCTAGCGGTTGTGCTGGGAATTTTTTCCGCGGTGCGGCAATACTCCATCGGCGACTACGTGCTCACCGCGGTCACTTTTATTTCCTATTCCGTGCCGGCGTTTTGGCTTGGCCTCATGCTTATCATTCTCTTTTCCGTCAAGCTCGGTTGGCTGCCGACCTCCGGCATCGCCAACTCCGATCTTGCGCCCGGGAGTTGGGACGCGTGGTGGGATTACTTGAAGCATATGATTTTGCCGGTGTCGGTCCTGGCAATCTCGGAAATCATTCAAGTGCAGCGCTTCATGCGCTCTAGTTTGCTCGAAGTGCTGCGCCAAGATTACTTAACGACGGCGCGGGCTAAAGGATTGAGCGAACAAGTCGTCATCGGCCGCCACGCGCTCAAGAATGCGCTGATCCCTGTGGTGACAATCATCGCGGTGACGATGCCGCGGGTCGTCGGCGGTTCTACGGTCATTGAAACGGTGTTCGCCTATCCCGGCATGGGCCGCCTGCTGTTTACTTCGATTATGGCCAACGATTACGTAGTGGCGATGACCGTCGTCATGATCATCGCGGTGACCGTGGTGTGTTTTAATTTGCTCGCGGATGTGATTTATGGCTGGCTCGATCCGCGCATCCGCTATCAGAGCTGAAGCTTAAGAATTTAACCACAAAGGTCACAAAGCAGGAGATTCGGAATCGGAGTTTCAGCCGCAAAAAGCGCAAAGATTGAAAAAATGAATTCAACATATTCCGAACCCTTCGTGCCCGTCGTGGTGAATAGATAAAACATGGCAGACCAAGCCACCAGCCTTGCTGACAGCCAAGCGCTTCTCTCGCGCGCTGTTGAACCGCATCCAAGCTATTGGCGCGTGGTGTGGCGGCGGTTTAAGCAACATCGAGTAGCCTACGTCGGTTTCTTTTTTTTCATGTTCCTGCTTTTTCTCGTCATCGCCGGGCCTTATTTAGCTCCCTACGAGCTCGATCAAGTTTCGTTGTCGGAGCGCATGCACATGCCTTCGGCGAGACATTGGTTTGGCACCGATGAGTTGGGGCGCGATACCTGGGTGCGCATCATGCACGGCGGGCGCGTGTCGCTCACCGTTGGCCTGATCGTTGGTTTCAGCACCGTCATTCTCGGCGGGCTGATCGGTATTCTTGCCGGTTACGTCGGCGGCTTCTTGGACAACGCGCTGATGCGTTTAGTTGATACAATTTACACGATCCCGCGCATTGTCCTGCTCTTGGTTCTCTCGAAGCTCGCCGGGCCGGGCTTGCTCAACATCATCATCATTCTCGTCGCGCTGGAGTGGACCAACGCGGCGCGCTTGGCGCGCAGCGCCGTGCTGTCGTTTCGCGAGCAGGAATTTGTCCTCGCCGCCCAATGTCTGGGCGCGTCGCGCTGGCGCGTCATGCTGCGCCATCTGCTGCCGAATTCGCTCGCGCCGCTGATCGTCGCCGCGACGCTCGATGCCGGCGCGGCGATTCGCGCCGAAACCACGCTGAGCTTTCTCGGTCTGGGCATCCAGCCGCCGACGCCGAGTTGGGGCAATTTGCTGACCAACGCCGCGACCAATATTTTCATCGCGCCGCTGCAAGTGTTTCTGCCCGGATTGTTTATCTTCTTCGCGCTGATGAGCTTCAATCTGCTCGGCGACGCCTTGCGCGACGCCCTCGATCCGCGTTTGTCGAAGACGAGGGGATGATGATTGGGTCGAGGATGGACGATCGAGGATAGAGGATGGAATTTTTTGAGCTTCCATCCTTCAGCTTCGATCATCGCCCCAGGGATTTAACCGCCGACCACGGCTTGATCAGCAGCGCCGTGAGCCCCGCGCCGAGTAGCATCGCCGCGCATATCCCCCACAAGGTTGCAACATAACTTTGGCTGCGGTCGTAGACGGCGCCGGCGATGACCGGGCCGACGACGCTGCCCCAGGTGTAGAAGAACGACATGGTACCGCGAATCGTCGCGAAATATTTGCGGCCGAAAAAGTCGCCGATGGTTGCCCAGACCACGGGAAATGACGCGTCAATGGCGGTGAAGAGTATCGTGAAAAGCCACAGCGGCCAGACTCCGTCGCCCCAAATGAGGAGCAACATCGAGCCGGCGGCGGCGATCATGCAGGCGGTTAGCAACTTGGGGCGATTCATCGCATCGGCCAGCGGACCGATGACGTAGTGGGCCGCCCAATTTAAAAAAGCGAAGGCGCCGAGTAAGACCGCCGCGTGTTCCTGAGTCAAACCTTTCCACACCAGGATCGGCACGAAGTGAACCGTGATCGTGCTATAGGCGCCGACGCGCACGGTCATGCCGATCACAAATAACCAGAAAACCCATGTCTTCATCGCCTCGCGCAACGTCGGGTCCGGAACGGCGGAATTGCCGTCGTTGCGATCGCTTGCGACGGAATGGCTGGACTCGGACGGCGTGGGCGCGTCGCCGTCCGGCAAGAGTCCCATGCTTTCTGGCGAACGACGCACGCCCATTCCAATCGGTATGCCGATGACTAGAAATAGTGTTCCGGCCAGGATCGCGCCCGAGCGCCAACCCCAAGTTTGAACCGCCATTGCCAACAGCGGCGTGAGCAAAGTGCCGCCGATCGGCACGGCGGAGCTGATCACGGTCATCGCTCGCGCGCGGTAGCGAATGAACCAGGTGTTTCCCACCGCCATCGCCGCGTGAACGAAGCCCGGAGTAAACGACAGTGAAATGATACCGAGATAAACGATCAGAAAGTTCGTGTAGGTATCGACCCAGGCGAACAGAATGTAGCCCAAGCCGGTCAGCATCGTTGCGATGAGAATCATCGGCCGCGGACCAAAGCGATCGATGAAGTAGCCGACGAACGGTCCCTCGATCGCGCCTTCAACACGCGCCAGAGAAAAAGCTAGCGACGTTGCCGCGCGGCTCAAGCCCAGATCCTGGCTGAGCGGTAGAAAGAAAACCGTAAAGCCGTAGTTGTGCAGCCCGCCGCCGAGCACGCGCAGCGCGGACACCAGCCCGACCATTCGCCAGCCGTAAAAGGTTTGTGATAGAAGTTGGCGGAGTGGTTGCAGGGGGAGTGCCTCGATGATGTTTTTTACTCTTTCGGTTCTCCCAGAAGCGGGGCGGGAAGGCAAGGGGAATATTTGGCTGAAAGATTTTTCGATGGTTGAATCTCGGCGGGTCTAACGCCATTCGGCCTGCGACGTTAAACTCAATTCGAGCTTGCCTATGCTGCTTGCTTAGTATTGAGGAACGGTCAAGCCCAGTCCGCGAAGAGACTGCGTTGATTGGACATTGCCAATATTCCGTGGGGTGACCGAGGCAAATGATGCCGCCGCGGACCGTGCGGCGCCAACGCAGTGTTGATAGCGCTGGACTGGGCGCATCATTTGCGCTATTCGTCATCGAGATTTCGTTATTGCCATGGGGTACTTTCGCAATTCATTCTTGGTTACCGGCGCCGGGCTTGGTCTCGGTGCTTTCCTCGGCTGGGAGATGACCCAAACTTGGGCTGGTGCTCTTTCGACCATGTTCATCGTCGCCGTGCTGGGAATCCTCGAAGTTTCACTGTCGTTCGACAACGCGGTGGTGAACGCCGTGGTGCTGAAGAAAATGACTCCTGTGTGGCGCCACCGATTCATTACTTGGGGCATTGCCATCGCCGTGTTCGGCATGCGGATCCTCTTTCCGCTGATCATCGTCGCGCTCATCACGCACATCGATCCGATCTCTGCGCTGGTGATGGCGGTGACCGACCCGGACCGCTACTCGCGCGTGCTTACCAGCGCGCATGTTTCCGTGTCGGCTTTCGGCGGCGCGTTCCTCGCCATGGTCAGCCTGAAACATTTTTTCAACCATGAAAAAGACGTGCACTGGATCGGCGTCGTCGAGCGTCCGCTGACGCGGCTCGGCCGGATCGAGGCGGTGGAACTGGGCTTGGTCCTGCTCGTGCTCTATTCGATTTCCACCTGGCTTGTTGGGCCCGAGCAGAATGAATTTCTCGATGCAGGTATATTCGGCTTGGTGACCTACATCGCGGTGGACGGCGTATCGGCGCTGTTGAACGTCCAGTCAGCGGTCACCGGAGAGGTCGTTCAATCCGGCGCGGCGTCGTTTCTTTATCTCGAAGTGCTCGACGCGAGTTTTAGCTTCGACGGGGTGATCGGCGCCTTCGCGCTGTCGAACAATCTTTTTATTATCGCCATCGGCCTTGGAGTGGGCGCCATGTTCGTGCGCAGCCTGACGATCATGCTGGTGGAGCGCGAAACCCTGGCGTCGTACCGCTACCTCGAACACGGTGCGTTCTATGCGATCCTCGCCTTGGCGTTGATGATGTTTGTCAACGCGGTAACCCATATTCCCGAGGTTGTCACCGGACTGATCGGCGCGGGATTCATCGTCACGGCGTTTTTGGATTCGATCCGCTATAACCGCCGCGCCCTTGGGTCCGAGCCGGTCGCAGTTCCCGTCGTAACCCAAGCCGGAATTCGTAAACTTCCAAGCACGCCAGATTCTTCCCGAAGTCTGGTTCGAGAACCGTCTGTGCAGAGTCGGCCGGAATAGTGGACTTATCGTTCGCCACGCCGATTTCAGCGCGGAACCATTAAATCGGGCTTTCAAAGGGAACGATCAACCCCTTGGGGTCATTTTAATCAGCGGCGTGGTTAAATCCCCGCCCGCAAGGTCGCTTGGTTTAACTTGAGTTGACCAGGCGGCTCACGGCGTGGTTTAGTTTGAAGCGCGGCTTTCACCGATCGGGTGAAAACCGATGCTGGTGTTCAACGACAGGATCTTCACTGTGATCTCGTTCAAACAACTCTCGGTCTCGCGCGAAAGCGCGTCCTACAAATGGTGGATGGGCATCGCGCTCGCGATTGGCTCGTCAACCGTTAGCTTCGCCGAGCGCATGATCGAGATCGCGATACCGCAGATCATGGTCGCCATGGGTGTCAGTCTGGACAAAGTGCAGTGGGTGCGCACCGGTCCGGCTGTGGTGCGAACGATCTTGGGGCCGATGGTCGGCTGGCTAGCGGGAATTTTCGGCACGCGCCGGCTTTATCTCGCGACCTTCGTCGTTTACATCATCTGCTCGGGCTTCGCCGGATCTTCCTGGAGCCTGGGCTTTTTGATTTTTTTTCTTACGCTGAAAAATGCCGGCGGCGGTCTCAGGCAGCCTCTTTCGATGTCGCTGATGTACCGCGCCTTTCCGCCGCAACAGCGGGGCCTCGCCATGGGCCTGTATCAATCGAGCAATTTGGTCGGTCCGCTGATTGCCCCGCTGGTCGGCGGCTGGCTAGTGGAAAACTTGGGCTGGCGCTGGGTATTTTACGCCAATATCCCGATTAATTTGATCGCGCTACTGTTGATCATGATGGTCATGCCGCGCGATCTGGACGGCGAGCGGCATGAAAAAGCGCTGACAGTGGACTTCATCGGCTTGGGCGCCATGTCGCTCGGACTGAGCACTCTGGTCTGGGCGGTCAACAACGGCACCGAATGGGGTTGGGATTCCAATTACATTTTGAGTCTGTTCGGCATTGCGGCGGTTTCTCTCGTCGTTCTCGTTTTCGCTGAGCTTAAGAGCAAGCAGCCCGTGTTTGAGGTGCGAGTTTTTCAAAATTTGTCGTTTACGCTGTCGTTCCTGGCCCGTTTGCTCAATACTGCGATTTTTCAAAGCACGAATTTTATCTTCGGCATCTTTCTCCAGCGCGAACTGCGTTTTTCGCCCTTGCAAGCGGGTCAACGGCTCGTGCCCATGGCGCTCACTTCCGGCATGGGAGCGCTCAGTTTTGGCATGCTCGCGGACAGGATGCAGATACCGGCGGTGGTTGCGATCTCAGTCTTGGCGTCTTCGATCACGATGTATTTCTATTCCGGATTAGACATTGGCGCGACGTTGATCCATATCGTCACGTTGACCTCGTTACAAAGCTTTTTTCGCTCAGGCACACAGGCGACGATGACCACCATGGCGTTGGACACACTGCCGCCGGAGCAAACGACTTTGGGAGCGGGCATGGATACGCTGGCGCGCAATCTCGGCAACACCGCTGGGGTACCGTTGCTCTCGACGTTCGTCACCCAACGGGAACTGTCGCATTTGACCAAGCTGATGCGCATCCAAACCCTCGAACGCGACAGCCCGAAGGAGGCCATGGATACGTTGCGAAACGCATTCTCGCAGGCCGGACAACCTCTCGATGAAGCGCACGTGAGATCCCAGGGTGTGCTGCGCAATCAGTTGATCGAGCGAGCGACCATCGAGGCCTATCACGATAGTTTCCGCCTGGTCTCGATCGCCGGGCTGTTGCTGGTGCCGATGGTGCTTTTGATCCGCGCCATTCAGCAGCCGAAGGAAAAGCTACGCCATTTCTCGACCTGGATGGCGCGTCAGCCAAATGAGGCGGGCAAGCCGAGAGCGGCGGAATCAAACGGGGAGCAGGGTCCATGAGCGACGGCCGGGAAGGCATTCAAGCCGCGGGGCTAAGTCGATGGCGGCAAATTCGCGTTAGCGAAACCCGCCATGTCGTCGCGCTGATTTGTTTCGGCATCGGGCTTATGCTCGCGGCCTTCTACGGCGTCAACTGGTGGATCACGGTGATGAATACCGTGTCCACCGATGAGGCTCGCGTGACCGCATCCTATGCGACGATCAGCTCGGAAGTGTCCGGCAAGATCGTCAAGTTTGCCGCCGAAGAGGGCGACGCGGTGCGCCAGGGCGATTTACTGGTGGAGATCGATAAGGACGACTATCAGAGCGCGCTGGCGGAAGCGGAAGTGGAATTGAAGCGCGCCAGCGCGCACTTCCAAGAGACCCAGCTCCAATTCAAGGGGATGACCGCGACGGTCAGCAGCGAAATCAGCCGCGCCGAAGCTGGGTTGGAGGCTGCCGGCGGTATGCTCAAAGAAAAAATACGGATGCATGAACTTGCCAAACACGTCGGCAAATCACAGATCGAACAAGCTGAGGCGGTCGTCAAAGTGGCCGATTCCAATCTGGCGCGAGCCGAAGTCGATCTCAAAAAAGCCGGTCTTGATCTGGAACGCGCGAGGTCCTTGTTTGAGAAGCAATTCATCGCCGCCAAAGATCTAGACGATGCGCGCACCGCTTACGAAAGCGCGCGCGCAACCGTTGAGATGCGCAAGGGCGAGCTGCAGCAGTTCAAGGCCGACTTGCAGTTGGCGCAAGTGTCCAAGCTGAACAATTTTCGCGACGACGCGCCGTTGGCCGAAGTGCGTGCGCTGACGGCAAAGTCCGACGTGCGCAAGGCGGATGCCGATCTGCGATTGGCGCGCGCCCGTCTCGCCGAGGTGGAAGCCTTCAAAGCGCGACTCGAATCCGAGGAATCTCTGATCGAGAAGCTCAAGCTAAAGGTGCAAAGCCAAAAGCGGCAACTGGAGAGCGCGACCCTAAGGAGTCCGGTCAATGGCGTCGTGGTCCGCAGGACGGCGAACGTCGGCGACATTGTGCAAAGAGGCCAGGCCTTTTTGAAGATCATCATCCGCGATACCTTGGTCGTGCGCGCCAACGTCCGCGAGACTTATGTGAGACACATTGGACAGGGCAATAAGGTCGACATCTACGTCGACGCTTATCCCAATCGAGTCTTCACCGGTAAGGTCAAATTGATCGGCGATACCACCGATTCCGAGTTCGCGCTTTTCAAACCTGGCGGGCCTTATTCGCGATTGGAGCAGATGATTCCGGTCGAGATATCGCTCGACGGCGATACCCATAATCGCGACCTGAAACCGGGGATGAATGCTTCGGTTTACATCCAACGTCGTTCCTCGTTTAGCGCCGCAACCAACAACGCGAAACCGCAAGCAAGTGGAAAAGCTGGGCAGTAAGCACGCAAGTATCGCTGCTTCTTGCCTACGTCAAGCCGTTGAACCCGGATTTTGCCGCGATTTGATATAGCGGCTGCAAATTCCTGGAATCGTCAAAAGGATCTTCGCGTTAAATCGCGCATGGTGCCGCGCCATCGTTCTTCGAGCTTGTCGATCTGTTCGGCGCTCAGGCCCTGCTCGGGATACCAGCGCTTGAAGCCGTATTCCTTCGTCGGGTTGCCGTATTCATATTCTTCGAGAACTTTTTGACCGCCGGCGCCGAGAATGAAGTCGGCCAGCAGCAACGCGGCGTGCGGGTGCGGCGCCTTGGCTAACACCGCGGTGGAGCCGGAATTGGACGGCACCACGTCCATGGGGATCCATTCGATCGGCGCGCCAGCTTTGAGCGATACTTCGACGTGATTGCGGAACGTCGATGGCGATACGCCGACTTCACCGGAGATCACCATGTCGAGCAACGCGCGGCCGGAGACGTTGTGAACCGCGGGGCTTAACGTTTTTAGTTTTTTGACATACTCCTCGCCTTTGAATTTGAGCATGGCGCCGGTGACGGTGACCCCCGTGTCGCTGCCGGCAAATGCGATCTTATCTTTCAACTCTGGCCGCACAAGACCTTCATAGTTTTTTGGCGCCAGTTTAGCCGGAATCATGTTCTTGTTGTAGGCGAGCCCGATGTGGGATTCGCGGTCGATGGCCCAGAAGACCAAACCTTTGGCCGCTTTCTCTTTGACATGGTCGGGATATTTCGCTTGAGTCGGAAAATAATAGGGCACGAGGAGGTTGAGCTCCTTCAAGAGTTTTAGAAGTGGGATGGTCGTTTCCATCGTGTCGGCGATGTAACGCTGCGCCTGCGACTCGGCCAAGATCCGCGCGCTCATTTCCTGGCGCGTGGCGCGATAGGATTCGACGGCGACGCCGGGATATTTAGCCTCGAATGCGGCGGCGAGTTTTTTATACGATTCCCCAGCGAGGGAAGTGTACCAAGTAATCTTGCCTTCGGTCTTGGCCCCGGCGTAGAGAACTTTTTCGCGGTCCGGTTTGTTGTAGGCCGCCAATTGCTCGGTGGTCATCTTGCCCTGCGCCAAGGTCAAGCTTGTGAGGCTGAGGCTGATGAGAAAAACTGCGGCGATGAATTTCATTCACATTCTCCTTTGATAGTAACGGTTAAAAACCGGTTTCCATGAGCTGGTTGTAGAAAAGTTTGTAAAACGAGCGCAGACGCTCGGGCCGGGCGTAGTGGGCGAAATCTTGAGGCACTTTGAATTCCTTTTCAATTTGCTCCAAGGTTTTACCGGCGGCGATCATCTTCGCTACTTCATCGCGCATGACGACGAAGTAACGCTTCTGTTCTTCCAAATCTTTCACACCTCTGCCGATATGCGCCGGACCATGGCCGGGGATATACGTATCGACCGACAGATGGCGGGCCATGACGCGGTCGAGAATCACGAGCCAACCGCCGACGTTGGAAAAATAAATTCCCCCTGAATCTCCTTGCCCGGGGTGAATCTCGGTATCGAGCAGATCCCCCATCAGAATTACACGCTTCTGTGGAATATAAACGGTGACATCACCGGTGCTGTGGCCACGACCTTCGTGGGTAATTACAAAGGTCAGCCCGCCGAAGTAAAGATTCATGCTGCCTTCGAAACCGATGTCGGGTTGGCCGAGGTCGCCTTTCTTGTAGGCCGCGTAGCGCGGATCATTGGATTTTTTCCGCTCGTAAAACGCCTCGCGCTCCTGCATTTGTAGATCGCGAACTTGATTTTTATGCGCAATCCAGATGGGTTTGTCCTCGCGGAAGTGCCAGGAGCCCGAGGCATGATCCCCCGCGCTGTGTGACGTGATCAAATATTTGACTTTTTTATCGGTGTTCTTGCGTACGAACTCCAGAGTCTGGTCCGCGGTTTCGATATGAAAATCGAACACGACCACGCCGTCATCGGTGAAAATGACGGTGGAGTTGCCAGACCCCCGTGAGTGCTCCAGCATAAAAACTCCGTCGGTTACTTTGACTGGAGTCAATTTGTCTGGTGCCGAGGCGCCCATGGTCGCAAACCACACGAAGGCTAAAAACAGGGAAAATCTTGTCGTCATTGGTTTGCTCCCATTGTCGTAAGCGGTTAAGTCATTATTTGATCATGCCCAAAGACTTCGCCATGTCGAGGGTGCGTCGGGCGCGCTCGACGATGGGCCGGTCGATCAGTTGGCCGCCAAACGCGATGGAGCCGTCGCCGCGCGCGTTGGCTTCTTCAAATGCTTGCTGAACTTTTTGGCAGTAGTCGATTTCTTCCGCAGTTGGACTGAAGACGTTATTGATCGCGTCGACTTGAGACGGATGGATGCACGACATGGCGGAAAAGCCGAGTTGGCGCGATTGCTTGGCGAACCCCAGTAGCCCCTGATTGTCGTTCAAATCGACCCAAACGCCGTCCACCGCCTGGACATGGGCCGACGACGCCGCGATGACCATCGCCGAGCGAGCATAGATCAAATCCCGCGCTTCGCCTTCGCGCACCGCAGGCAAGCCGATCTCGCGGCCGAAATCCTCTGCGCCAAACATCAACCCGGTGACACGGGAGGAACTTGCCGCGATGGCCGGAGCGTTGAGCAGCCCCTTGGGGCTCTCGATGGCAATGAGGAGTTTGATAGCGCCGGCGGGCATCCTCAGTTTGGATTCACGATCCGTCAAGATCGCGTCGACCTTGCGGGCTTCGGCCACAGTGTCGACTTTCGGCAACACGAGACCTTCCAATCCGGGCCGGATAACGGCATCCAGGTCGGCATCCATCCGCTTATGACCGATGGCGTTGATGCGCACGTAGCGCGCCGGTGCGCCGGCTGTTTTGGCGCGTCCCAACGACTCGGCGATATTTTTCCGCGCCGCATCTTTTTCGTTGGGCGCGACACCGTCCTCGATATCGAGCATAATGGCGTCGGCGTTTAGGCCGAACGCCTTGTCGATCATCTTTTGCCGGTGCCCTGGCACAAACATCCAGGAACGGATCAGGTCCATTGCAAAATTCTCCTTCGCCGAATTCATTACCTGATGGGACGGCGAATGTCTATCGACTTGGCTTGATAATCGGCTTTGCGATTCGTGATAATTCGGCGCAACTGCGCGAGAAGGATCTCTCACTACGTTCGAGATGACCATTATCGAGTCGCTCTCGAGTGTCATTTCGACCCCTTCGTCAAGCTCAGGGTAAACTCCGGGAGAAATCTGACCGTCGATTCAGTTGAAGACGGCAAACTTTTAGAGAATAACTGACGAGATATGAAACTCAGCACGATAAAGCTCCTGGTGCCGATCGTGGCGGTGGCGATCCAGAGCAACTCGGCATCGACGTTGATCCCGCCGTTTCTCGATCACATGCGGATGCCCGTGGCGCTGATCGGGACGCTGATCTCGCTCGGGCCGATCTTTGCGCTGGCGGCTCGTTTGCCGGTGGGCATGCTCTACAATCGCACGAATGCCCGGGTGCTTGTTTCCGCCGCCGTGCTGGCGATGGGGTTGACCAACTATCTCTATAGCTTCACCTTGGGTAGTTGGTCCTTTGCCATCGTCCATGGTCTGAACGGCTTTGCCTACAGCGCCGTGACCACGCTCTACATGGCGTTCTACGTCGACTCGCTGGCGCCGGATGAAAACCGCAACCATGCCATGGGCTATTACGTTGGCAGTTTAGCGTTGGGTTACTCGACGGGAAATCTTTTTGGCGGACTGAGCGCCGATCATTGGGGTTATGAGTGGACGTTCCAGTTGGGCGCGCTGCTATCGCTGGTTTCGATCGCGCTCTTATGGCTGATTCAGGGTCCGAGTGGAACCGGCGCGGGCAAGGCGAAAGCGAAGGAAGCGGCCAAGCTGACTTCTAAGGATTCGCTAAAAGCCTTGCTCGAGCCGCAACTAGCGACGGTGGTGCTGGTCGCTTTGTTTTTGAATCTTCTGCATCAAATGGGCGGCGTGTTTATCTCGCTCTACGCATTGGCCGTGGGCATGAGCTTGACGCAGATCGGCATTATTCGCGCTGCCTACGCCGGCTGTAACGCGATTACTCGGCCGATCAGCGGTCATGTGGTGAACAAAGTAGGGCACAAAGGTCTCTCTTATCTAGGCTTGCCGCTGCAATCGTTGATTCTAATGCTCGTGCCGCTCTTCACGAGCTTCGGCACGATCCTATTCGTTTATGTCGCGTCTGGTTTCATGCGCGCGATCGTGATCGTCGCCAACGCGGTTGGATTAGTCCAAGACGTGCCGGAATCAAAAGTCCGGCGCGGACTCGCGTCGGGCGTCTACAACGCTGCCGACGATCTGGGCAATATTCTCGGCCCATCCATCGGCGGCCTCATCGCCCACGCGACGGGCATCGCCAGCGTCTTTGTCATCGGCTCGTTGGGCTCGACGGCTATGTTTCTGCTTGGAGTATTCATGGTGCGGCGGCTTAAGCAAACGTGAGAGCAACGGTTGCGAGCTAATTTTTGTGATTGATGATAACGCTGCATCGACTGGGAGCGAATCGGTCTTTTGGAGTTTAATCCAAGGCGAGAAGCTCTTGCCCGCTATCTCCAAGCCGCAACTACGAAGCGAAGTCCCACCAATCCCAGAGCCAAGGCAAGGCCACGGAGAATCCAGTCGCCGTGAATGCGGCGCGAAAGACGCGCACCCAACTGTGCCCCCAAAATAACTCCCAGCGTCAAAATTAATGCGAGTTTGAGGCCGTGATGCAACATGCCGGCAAAGAGATGGGTGGCTGCGCCCGTCAACGACATTAACGCGAGGGTGAAAAGCGACGTGGCAGTTGCGGCGTGAACGGGGAAGTCGAGTATGTAGATAAACGCCGGAACATAAATGAATCCGGCGCCAATTCCCAAAAAGCTGGAGAGAAACCCGAGCCCCGTGCTCATCGCAGAGCCCAACACGAGTTTGGAAAACGATAACTGGGGAATCTCCGTGGCCGACCGATCGGTTGCGCCGGTGGCGCTCTTTCGCGCCGGGCGAATGAGCAATAGTACGGAAAAGACACTCATCAGCATGCCAAACAACAAATCAAATCCGTGCCGATCCGTGGCTGTGGTGGCGAAGGCGCCGAGAACGGAGCCGGGAATCGCGGCGGCGGAAAAAATCAATCCTGTCTTGTAATCGATCAGTTTGGTCCGGGCGTATGCCAACGAACCCGAAAAGGCATTAAAGAAAACCACAATGAGCGAAATGCTGGTGATCGTTTGCGGAGCTTCATTGGGAAAAAGCAGGAGCAAGGCGGGCACCAAAATGAAGCCTCCACCTGCGCCGATGAGCGTGCCAATGGTCCCGACAAACAACCCTAAAGGCACGAGCCCGAGATAGCCTGGGAAAGAATTCATCCGATCATCTCGTGGAAAAAGATGGGCTCCAGGAGTTCAATAGGACTTCGGCATGCCCAGCACATGCTGCCCTAGATAGGCCAGCACCAAATTGTTGCTCACCGGGGCGACGGTCAGTAGCCGCGTCTCGCGGAATTTTCTTTCGACGTCGTATTCCACCGCAAAACCATAGCCGCCGTGCGTGGTCAAGCAAGCATTCGCTGCTTCCCACGCTGCCTCGGAGGCGAGATATTTGGCTAGATTCGCTTCGGCGCCGCATTTTTCTTTGCGGTCGAACTTGGTGGCGGCTTGGTAGCGGACCAGGTCGGCGGCTTCGATGTTGGCGTAAGCTTTGGCGATGGGGAATTGCACGCCTTGATTGGCGCCGATCGGTCTGCCGAAGACATTGCGTTCACTGGCGTACTTCGCCGCCCGCTCGACGAACCAGCGACCGTCGCCGATCGCTTCGGCGGCGACAAGAATTCTTTCCGCATTCCAGCCGTCGATGATATAGCGAAAGCCCATGCCTTCCGCGCCGATCAGATTTTCCATCGGCACTTCGACATTATCGAAAAACAGCGCGTTGGTGTGATGATTGATCATCAGGTCGAGCGGTTTGACTTCAAGTTTTCCTTGATTGGCTTTCAGGTCGACGATGAAGACCGAGAGGCCGCGGGTTTTATCCGTCAATTCGTCATAGGGCGTAGTGCGCGCTAACAGCAGCATCAAGTCGGATTGCAGTACTCGTGAGATGAAAATCTTCTGGCCGTTGATCAAATAACGGTCACCTTTCTTTACCGCCGTGGTTTGAATTCTGGTGCTCTCCGAACCGGCGTTGGGCTCCGTAACGCCGAATGCCTGCAAGCGCAGCTCGCCGGTGGCGATCTTCGGCAGGTAGCGTTTTTTTTGCTCGGCGTTACCGTGGCGCAAGAGCGTGCCCATCGTATACATTTGCGCGTGACAGGCGGTAGCGACACCGCCTGAGTGATTGATCTCTTCGAGGATAATGCTCGCTTCGGTGATGCCGAGGCCGGTGCCGCCGAACTCTTCCGGGATCAATGCCGCCAACCAACCAAGCGCCGAGAGTTTTTGCACGAACGCTTCCGGGTACGCTTTCTTGGCGTCGATCTCGCGCCAGTAGGCGTCGGGAAATTCCCGGCAAACTTTTTTGATCTCGTCACGGATCTGTTGCTGCTCGGTGGTCAGGTTGAAATCCATTACTTCCCCCTATAATTAGCTAGACTATAGCGTAATGTTGTTTTTGCTTAAACAGGAGGATCGTCATGGCGCTTAAGCCGGGCTGGGAAGGGCGTTATTTTGAGGACTTTGAAATCGGCGACGTCTATCGTTGCCGCTTGGGACGGACGGTCACTGAAGCCGATAATATTTGGTTCACGCTGCTGACCAATAACACCAATCAAATTCACTTCAACAACGAGTACGGCAAGCGCACCGAGTTCGGCAAATGCTTGATCAACAGTGCTTTGACGCTGGCGATCGTCGCCGGCATGGGCGTGGCGGATGTGAGTGAAAATGGTTTCGCGCTGGGCTGGGACGGCATCAAGCTGCCCAATCCGCTATTTGCCGGCGATACGCTCTATTCGGAATCCGAAGTGCTGGAGAAGCGCGAGTCGAGTTCGAAACCACAGTGGGGCATCATCAAAGTGCGCACCCGTGGCATCCAACAAGAGGGCAAGGTGGTGATCGACTACGCGCGCAGCGTGATGGTGTGGAAAAAAGCCTTCGCGCCGAAGTCGGACTTGTTCCCGGAGATTAAACAGGACAAAAACTAACTCTCGTTCAAATCGTTCAAACAGTTCCCTTCGGCATGCTCAGGGCCTGAGTTTATCGAAGGCAAGCCGTTAAAAACGTCAATACAAAAATCAGAGGTGAGAGTGGCAAACGATTCGAAACCTACGCGTGCGTTGGATGGAGTGAAGATTCTTGCTTTCGAGCAGGTGTTGTCGGGGCCGTTTGCGACCTGCTTGCTTGCCGACATGGGCGCTGAAGTGATTAAGGTCGAGCGGCCCGGTGTCGGCGACGTGATCCGCTCGTGGGATTCCGTGGTGAAGGGATTGTCCTCGGGCTACGTTTGGTTGAACCGCAACAAGCGCAGTTTGACGGTGGATGTTAAAAAACAAAAAGGGCGCGAAATTCTTCAAGAATTAGCCAAGCGGTCGGATATTTTTTTCGAAAACTATGCGCCAGGCGTCGCTGGCCGGCTTGGACTCGGTTACGAAAAACTTTCAGAACTGAATCCGCGGCTGATCTATTGCTCGCTCTCGGGCTACGGTCAAGATGGACCGTACCGAGACGTCAAAGCCTACGATCTGCTGATCCAAGGCGAGGGCGGCATCATCGCGACCACCGGATATCCCGACAAACCGGCGCGCGCCGGCATCGCCATTGCCGATATCGCTTCCGGCATGTACGCCGCGATCGGTATTTTACTCGCGCTCTATCAGCGGGAAAAAACCGGCGAGGGTCAATTGATCGATGTGTCGATGCTCGATTCGATCGTCTCTTGGCTTGGCTACTTTCCGCACCATTATTGGCACGCCGGCGAGGAGCCGGGACGGGTGGGCATGCGCCATCACTATGTCTGTCCGTACGGCCCTTATCTGGCGGGTGATGGCGAATACGTCAATCTGGCGGTGGCAAGTCCGGCGGATTGGCAGGTCTTCTGCCAAGTCGTCATTGAAAAACCGGAACTCCTCACCGATTCGCGTTTCGCCACGGTCCAAGATCGGCGCAAGAACCGCGCTCTGCTGGAAGAAACGATCGAAAATATCTTCGTCGAAAAAGATCACCAGCACTGGCTGGCGCAACTGAAGAAAGCCGATCTGCCGCACGGGATTGTCCGTGGCATTGCTCAGGTCTTGGCCCATCCTCAAGTTGCCGCGCGAAAACTCATTCGTGAAGCCGAGTCGCCGGTGGGCACAGTGCCGGTGATCGCCAACGCGCTCAAGATGTCACGCAGCGACGCACGCTACGATCGCATTCCCGCGCTCGGCGAGAATAACGAGACGATTTTGCGCGAGCTGGGTTTTGACTCGGCGACGCTCGAAACGCTAAAGCGGGAAAATGTCATTTAGCCGCAGCGGCTATCGCGATCGTTTTACAAATAAATCATCGAAGAGTGTGGCGTAGTAGGTTGTTCGAGCGGCTTCTTCCGGTGGAATCATCCTGACCTTGTCGCGGTCGATGTTGATCTTCGGAGCGACGTCGCTGCGCGCGGGAATCTTCCCGAGATTTCTAAATAACTCTTGGCCTTGCCGAGATAGAATGTAATCGATAAAGAGACGCGCGGCGTTGGGATGGGCGGCGCCCGACATGATGCCGATGGGTACCAACTCGCCGTAAAGCGGGTCGGCGAGGCGCAACCAATCCACGGGCGCGCCTTTGAGCTTTAGGTTCTCGACGTTGTTTTCGTTGATCGAGAATCCCAAGGGAAACTCCCCGGCGGCGACGAGTGTCAGGAGCAAAGTGCCACCGCCACGCACTTGCGGCGCCTGGGCGGAGAGTTTCTGAAGGAAATCCATGCCGCTTTCTTTGCCGAAGTGGGTCATCATGCCGGCGAGAAACATGATGTTGTTGCTGTTCATGCCGAGCCGGCTTTGCCATCGCGGTTGCAGCAGGTCGGTGTAGCGTGCCGGTAGTTCGGCGGTCGGGAGCGATTTCGTATTATAGGCAATGGTGTGGACGATCGGCATGACGTTGGTCCAGTGAGCTTCTTTGTCTTTGAATTGCGCAACGTAGTTGTGCCGTTCCGGTGAGTCGTAACGCGCTAATAGCTTTTGCTGAACCAGCTCGTAATGGACGAAACCAAAGCCCAAAACCACATCGGCGAGAACTTTACCGCCGCGGTATTCGGTGAGAATCCTCTGGAGTAGGGAAGGCGCGCCCATGCGGACTAATTCGACTTTTATTTGGGGAAATTTCATTTCGAAGCTGTTTTGAACCGTGACGGCGTCTGCGGCGTTCATCGCCAGATAAGCGACCAGCTTGCCTTCTTCCTGGGCTTTTTCCTGTAGGGAGATTTCGGCGGCATGACTGATTGTGTATCCAATGACGATTGCTAGGATAGAGCCGAGCTTGACGATCGAAGCCGCGCAAGTTCTCTGAAGCCAGGTTTTAACCATGCGCGCAAACCTATCAGAAGGCGGTAAGCTGTCAATGGAGATCAACCGGCGGAGGAACCAAGCATGCGTAAGCCCGTAATTGGCGTAATGGGCGCGTCGGCCAACGATGCGCTGGTAGTTGGCGAGGTGAGTCGTCTGCGAACGCTCGCGGAGGACTTGGGTTCAGCGATTGCCAAGGCAGACTGTATTCTCGTTACCGGCGCGACAACAGGACTCCCTGACTTAGTCGCGAAAGCTCTTCGCAAGCAGGGTGGCTTCGCGTTGGGGATTTCACCTGCTGAGAATTGCGCCGAACACGTGACCCGATATGGCCTGCCGGAAGACGGCGCCGATGTGATCGTTTACACTGGGTTCGGTTACAAGGGTCGCAATGTTATCAACATTCGCTCGTCAGACATCGTGCTCATTTTTGGCGGTGCGATCGGCACCCTGAACGAATTCACCATCGCCTACGACGAAGGGAAAATCATCGGCGTGCTTGAGGGGAGCGGCGGCGTGGCGGATCACATGGCGAAGATTATCGATTACTGCCGCAAAGCAACCCAGGGAATTGTCTTGTTCGATGACGATCCGGAGCGGCTAGTAAAGAAGTGTTTGGCCGCATTTGAGCGCTGTTCCGAAAAAATTTCTGGCGGCGACTAGCTGCGGCTGAGCATTGAACACGGAAAATTCGGATTCGGAAAGATTCCGAAAAGACGGATCGGAGCTTCCGATCAAAGGAAAGCCGGAAGTGAGTTTATTCATTTCCGGCTTTCCTTATTTTAATTTTTGAGCGTGAGCCTAATCGCCGGAGCTGCTCTCACCGCCGCTTTCGCCATGGAGACCACGATTCATGGCGGAGACTTGATTACGTACTTCCTCAGAGCTCTTGGGGTCGAAGTCGCAAGGGCCGTACCGATCGACGATATCGGATGGATTGAACTCAGGAACACCGCTTTGCAACGATTCCTGGGTTAACGCCATATACTTGATGTGGCAATAGTTGGAGTCCTCTGAAGCGGCTTGCTTGTAGACGATGCCGGCGTCGCTCGCCAGAGCGTGGCTCGCGCCAACGGGTAGTCCCGCCGCAAGCAGCGCGGAAAGAGCGACCGATTTGAAATTCTTACTTAACATTATTTTTCTGCCTCCTTTTTTGGGTTGTTGATGTTCGAACTCGTCCATGCGTCCATGCACCTTGAGCAACCATGATGCCAGTGCGCGTAGGGGCGGTCCGGTGTTATGGAGGGTGACTTTGGTAAAGGAAAAAACCTTATTTAGCCGTTCCCGTCGACGATAGATGTTCGACGATGCCGCAAAATGGTGCCGGCTGCTCACCGCTAGCAACCGGAGATAAAGAGCAATAGAAGAAATTCATCGGCATGCCGATAAATCGTGCGGCACCCCATCGGGCGCTAGACGTCATGGCCGCTGGTCCTGCGCGGTGGCAGTTAGCGATGGGTTTTGAGCTTGGCCTTGTTGCCCCGCGCCTTTAAGTAGCTGCGCGCGAGCGCTTGGAGATCCTCGCGGCGCAGGCCCGATTTGCTCGCTTCCTCGACCGCCCTTTCTTCATCCCAACCCTGTTCAACCAGATTGAAGATCATCATGTACGGCGCGACCCGTTCGGCGTAAGCGCAATTGACCAGCATTGGCTGATTGCGTTTGTCGTGCAGTAAACCGAGGAACTCATCGACTTGGTTGTGAGTGGGCAGCGGTGCGCGAACCGTTAAATTGAAGTAGCGCAATGGATGCTTCTCCACCATCAGACGTTCGCGCACAGTGTCGACACCATCCTTAGGTGAACGCAAGGTCAGTATCGATCGAAAGCCATTGGCGGCGGCTTTGGAGTACGCGTGATCCGACGGCTGGCCGCCCACGGTCGGTTTGTCGTCTATGCACAGGATGATCGGGGCGTCGACCTTAAGCCGCGAATCGAATTCACCGGTTAGTGGCTTTTGGCTTTGGCGCGGCTCTTGAGCTAAGCATGCGGTGAGCGCCATTAGGCTGGCGAACAGCGCGCAGATCGATACGCGAATGGGAGTGGCGATGACGCTTGGAATAGTTGGTTTCATCCTTGGCTGGTGAGGTGTCAATTGCTAAATAGCTCTTAACTCCGTTTGGAGCTTTGTTGGGCGATGTAGTCTCTGGCGAACTTCTTGAGGTTGTCGCTGGCGAGGCCGATCTTGACCGCTTCGTCCAAGGCCTTGTCTGCGCTCCAACCCTGATCGACGACGCGCAAAATCATCATGAAGGCGCCGACGCGATTGGCGCTGGCGCAATTGACCAGCATAGGATGATTGGTCTTGTCGCGCGCGACGCGAAGGAATTCGTCGGCCTGGTCCACTCGTGGCGAGGATCCATCCACGGGTATATTGAAATAGCGCATCTTGTTGCGTTCGACCCGAGCCCGCTCAAAAACAAGATCGATGCCTTCGGCGTTCGTCCGCAAGCTCAGCACCGAACGGAAGCCGCTGGCGGCCGCTTTGACGTACGCGTCCCCGGCCGGTTGTCCGCCGGTGGCGAAGTTCTCATCGAGGCAAAGCACGCGCGGCACGTCGGCGCTAAGCGTTTGCTGAATCCGCTCCAGGCGGGCGCGTTCTGCTGGCGCGATTTCACCGGCCCATGCGGTCGCTGCTAATAGGACGCTTGCGACGAGTACACAACTGCGATGTTTGATCCTAGAAGACATTAACGTTATTTCAAGTTAAATAAGCCCGCCGCGGTTTTGCCAAGAATGTTCGTCTTATCCTCGGATGAGCAGGGCGCTTGGCGCACCATATCGAGGGACTCAATGATATTCGCCGCGGTTTTACACTCGAGCGGATAATCGCTGCCGAACATGATGCGGTCGGCGCTGGTGATATTGAACGCGGCGGCCATCGAGGGCAGCCATGCCCCGGTTCCCGCGGTGTCGAAGTAAAGCCGCTGAAAGAGTTTTTCGAAGCGCTCCGTGATGCCGAACTTTTTCTGCTCGTTTTGAGTTTTCAGATAGCCCCTCATCTCCGGCGGTATCGGCGCGTCTTCGGTCTCAAAAAACGCCATCATGCGGCCTTTCAGCGCGGAAGTTCCACCGCCCAGATGGGGCATGATGAATCGGAGATCGGGATAACGCGGCAGCACGGCGTTCATCACGCGCACGATCGCTTGCGTGGTTTCCAGCGGGCGGAAGACACAGCGGTCGAGGTTGTAAGTCGTTTCCGATCCCGTGGGCTTCGATTGTGGGTGGATGATGATTGGCAGATTGTTTTTCTGAATGATTTCATAGAGCGGAAACATGATCGGGTTGTCCAGTTGGATGTCGAGGTGGCAGGCAAGCAACGCGACCGCGCGCAGGCCGAGCTCGTGGATGCCTCGTTCGAGCTCGCGCGCGGCGGCTTGCGGCTCGTGGACTGGAATGTGAATCGCGCTACGAAACCGGGTCGGATGCCGTTTCTCGACCTCGGCGACGCCGTCGTTTAGAGCGCGAGCAACGTCGGCGCCCATGACTTGGACTTGATCGGTGAGGATCGATACCGTGACGCCCGCTTCATCCATCGATTTGATATGTGCTTCGAGATCCTTGCGCGACGGGTGCAGCGTCAGGCTGATTTCCTTGGTGACGATGCGTTTGCCGCCGGCCTGGGCGGCGAGGCGATCGAACAGCACGGCTGGCATGTAGTGGTGGTGCACGTCGACGATCGTTTCGGCTGAGGCCATGGGGTCATACTCCTTGGTTCGTTAATTTATTACGCGGTTCAGCGTACGTTACGGCGCTCCGTCCTGCAAGAGAGTTGCGCCCGCTGGCGCGGCTCGTGAAACACCGCCGCTCGGACTTGGCGCTGGCGCGAAGTAAGAAGCGATCAGGAGGAAAAACGGCACGATGGCTGCGTGCCAAAAGAAATCCGCCGGCGTCCAGGCGTAGCTGATGGCACGAGGCGAGGCGCAAGGTGGGCAAAGCCACATCAGGGGTCCGGCAAAGTAGAACGAATTATGCACCCCGTCGAACAGAAATCTTTCCGTCACCAGGGCCACGGTGCCACCCAAAGCGGTGGCGCAGGAGGCTATCCAGACGCGGTCCAACGATCGGTTGGAAAATCGGAAGAACAAAGGACCCATCAAAAACAAGTAGAAAAAATACAACATCAGAAAGACATGAAACGATTCGAACTGAGTTGGGTGGAACACCGAATGTAGGCCAAAATTATTGAACACCGCGACTTTCTGCGGGCGGTCCCAGCGAAAGAAGAGCGCCTTGGAGCCGAAGTCGATGATCAGCACGGCGAGCAAGAGGCGAAAGTAAAGATTGGACTCCCGTTTGGTCGGGCTGCACCAAACGCCGCGGATGTAGTAGCGCGGGATTTTTCTTACCAAGAACCAACCGGCAAGCAAGATGCCGCTCCAGATGATCCCGTCATGCAGTGCCGATACTCGCAGCGTCCGCGAATTGAGAACTTCAGCGAACCACAAGGGTGCCGGCAGCGCGAGCACAAGAATCAGAGAATAATAGCGATCGAAGAATCCTATCATGATCTATGATTAAGCGGGCATGAAAGAGAGCTTCGTTCTAGCTCGGCAAAGAGATCGAGGTTGACCTCATGAAGCGACGCGCAAACTCGTGTCGCTTTGGAAAAGTCATGATGCCGGGTGAAGTCGTTGGGTACGGCGACGCAGCGCATGCCTGCGCGATGCGCCGCTATGACGCCTTTTTCCGCGTCTTCAAATACTAAACATTCCATTGGGTCGACTCGGAGGACGCGGGCGGCTAGCAAGAAAATATCCGGGGCAGGTTTTACTTCAGCCACGTCCAAACCGCTGACGATCACCTCAAAATAAGATGCAATCCGGAGGCCAGTCAATACGCCTTCGATGGCATCGCGGTACGACGAAGAGGCGAGTGCGATGCGAAATTTGCCGTGCAAGGTATCCAACAATTCCAGCGCGCCCTTCATTGGCCGCAAAGACGACTTTAACAAACTCAGATAGTGCTGGGATTTCCGTAGCCGCAGGGCGTGCGGGTCGAAAGCGAGGCCCTGCAAATTGACCCAGTCGACGATACTTTTGCCATGACGAATCCAGTGCTCAGCGTACTCCCCGGCGCCGAGATCGACGCCGTGCTCGGCGAACGCCAGTTGGTACGCTCTGCAATGCAAGATTTCAGTATCGGCCAGCAGGCCGTCTAGGTCAAAAATTATGGTACTGATCATATCCGCTAGTGACAACTTTGATTTTACTCAAATTTCGAACTGTTTTCACCTATGTCGGTATTTCTAGCCCGCATTTCTCACGACCTGGCAATTGTGGTGGCCGTAAGGTCAGAGCAGTGAGATTTGCGAACAGAGTTAGGGCTGGGAGGGTTGGCAGAGGGGAAAATCCGCAAACCGTGTAGCGTGATCGAGAGGAGTTGGGCCTTGGAGGCGCAAGTTTCGGCTCGCAGGCAAGATTTCTCCATTGGCCCGCTTCAGGCCCCGTCAAA
>Ga0208454_1000070_pt1:0-17500 | contig 73585 bp, 63 predicted proteins | sample EasRivMeERMZT100_FD_187530 | JGI IMG/M metagenome (GOLD analysis project Ga0208454, IMG submission 187530) | Soil microbial communities from meander-bound floodplain in the East River, Colorado, USA - East River MetaG ERMZT100 (SPAdes) (version 2) | ecosystem: Environmental > Terrestrial...
ACCGTTGTAGATGTCGTGCATGTTCAACGCCGTGATCGCCGCATCGGCCCGGCCCGCGATACTGGCCGCGGCGAGGTCGCCGTGCACAGCCTGCACATTACCGAGGCGATCGTGACGCGTCTTCTCCGCAGCGACGAAACCTTCGCGCTGCACGAAGAAGTCCGGATTCTGCGCGAGCACCTTGCCGCTTGGCCCCACGGCCGCCGACAACACTTCGGTGAACCAACCTCCCACGGCGATCACGTCAATGACGGTTTGGCCGGTCTTGATGCCGAGAAACTGCACGGTCTCGATCGGTTTGCGCGCCGCATCGCGGGCTTTGTCCTCGGCAGGGCGCGCCGGCGAAGCGAGCGCCGTGCGCATGCGCGTGGTCTGCTCGTCTTGCGCCTGGGCAAGCGTGCTGAGCGCACCGCCCAACATGCATAGCGTCAAGGTCCAGGTGGCTTGTTTCGCGAATCGCATTTCGGTGCTCCTTGATGAATCTTGTGCTGCGGCCGCGCACGTCGCCGTGCGTCTTCTCGCCGGAAAACCGCGCAACCATAACTGAAAGCGCGCGCCAGCGCCAAACACGAGCCGTCAGCCAGCGTCGCTCGCGCAGGCACGCTGCTCGAGACGGATGATGCGTCCCGGCGTCTGCAAGGCATCGAAATCGAGGGTTTGGTCAGGCTGCAGAACGATGTCTACCCAGTACACGGTGGCACGGCGCGTGCGGTCGACGACCTGCGGCTCGTAGCCGAGGGCGCGCACCTGCTCGCGTCGCCGAGTCACACCGCTGATCTCGCTGAAAACGCCGAGCGACACGAGGTTGCCGCTGTCGCTGTTGGGAATGACGTACGAATCCGTGATGCCCTCAGCGCGAAACTTGGCGAGGATCTCGTTCGCTTGCGCCTGGGTCGGAATCGCCCCGATGTACACCCAGTAGCCGATCCAGATATCGCCCTCGGCTACGCGCTGCAGCGGCTGATGGCCAGCGGCCCGCAGATTCGCGGCGGCCCCTGCGGCCTGCGACAACTCGCGAAACGGACCGACGCTCGTGCAGCGACCACCAGCTGAGGCGGGCCCGCCCGCTGCCACCGGCTCCCCCGGCGGCGCAACGACTACCGGCGGATCGTTCGGCGCCGCGGCGCCAGCGAGCGCGTCGAGCGCTTCCGTCGCGGGCTTCGCAGCCCCTGCAGCAGCCACGTCGGATTCATTCTCCGCGCCTGAGCCGCGCAAATCCTCGGGCACTTCGCTCACGAGGGTAATGCGTGGGAGCGTCAAGTCGTCGACGTGAAGCGGGGGTGGCGGCGACGCAAACCACGTATGCCACGCGGCATATGCGCCGTTGGCCAACACGAGCGCGAGAAAAAGATTACGCATCAGTCCCTTTGCGGCTCCGTGGCAAATAGCGCGAGCCCCTCGAGCACTAAGTCTGCACGCACTTCGACGCCGGTTTCCAGCCAGCCGCGCAGCGTGGCCGCGTCGCCGCCGCTCAAGTAGACACGCGGCTGTGAGCCGAGCGTCCGCGCCACGGTAACGACGGCGCGATCGAGCGCCGCGGCGAGCGCGAGCATGGCGCCGTTGCCGACCGCCGCGTCGGTGCTCTTACCGAGCAGCTCGAGCCCGGCGGGCGCGCCGACCGCCGGCGCAGTGGCACCGATGTTCTTGGTGTGGCGATCGAGTGCGGAGGCGATGAGACGGGCGCTCGGCAGGATCAGTCCGCCCAGGTGTTGGCCAGAAGCGTCGACGGCGTCGAACGTCACGGCCGTGCCGGCATTGATGACGCACCCAGCACCCGCCGTCTGATGCGCGGCGAGCAGCGCCACCCAACGATCGACACCCAATCGCGAAGGCTCGGCGTACGCGCAGGTCACGCCGAAGCGCTCGGCCGTTGTGGCGACGAACTCCACGCGTGTTCCGGCGCGCGAGCCCGCGAGCTCGCGCACGCGCTCCGCCACGTGCTCGCCGGCCACGTTCGCCACGATGACCCGCTCGAGCGCAAGCGGCAATGCCGTGTCTAACACTGCCAACGCCGCCTCGAGCGCTTCGCGGTGTACGGCACTGCCGCGTGCCACGAGCTGCCGGCCATCGAGCAACGCCCACTTGATTCGCGTATTGCCGATGTCGACGAGGGCGTGCATCAAACGCTCCGCACGCTGACATCGCCAGCAATGACGCGACGGCGAGATCCGGGAGCGGTCTCGATCAGGAGCGCACCGTCGGCCTCGATGCCGACAGCGGTGCCGGAGATAGACCCGGCCGCTGCATCGAGTCGTACCTGTCGGCCCTTGAGAAAGTCCGCGGCACGCCAATCGCTGCGATAAGCCGCAAACCCTTCGGCCGCATAGTCGGCGAACAGCTCGGCCAAGGAGTCGATGAGCGCCGCCGCGAGCGCCAAACGAGCGGGCGGCTCGCACCGCATGGCGGTGGCCAAATCCACCGCACCGCGAGGCCAGTCGCTCAAGGTACGCAACAACTGCGGTGGCAACGCAACGTTGAGCCCGATACCGGCGACGACGTAGCAACCGCTCTGAGCTTCGGCTGTCATCTCGAGAAGAATGCCACCGAGCTTACGCTCGTCCCACACGAGATCGTTCGGCCATTTCAGGCCAACGTCGATACCGGCCACGCGTGCGAGCACGCGCCGCACGACGACACCGACGGCCAGCGTGAGCGCCGCGAGATCCGCGGGCGCATCGGGGAATTGCCAACCCGCCGACAAGCACAGGCCGCCCGCCAGCGGCGTGCTCCAGCGACGCCCACGCCGGCCGCGTCCGTCCGTCTGGTATTCCGCGACGCAGACGCGCAGCTGCCCGCTCGCCGGCGGTGCCGCGAGCAGGTGCCGATTGGTGGAGTCGAGCTCGGTGAACACTTCGAGCTGCGCCAGTTGCGTAGCCGCGTTCGGGTCGAGCGCGGCGCGTAGCGCGGCGGCGTCGAGGAGATCGACGGGGCGCGTCAGTCGGTAACCGACGCCGGGAACCGCGTCGACCGTCAAGCCCCACTGCTCGAGCTTGCCGATCTGCTTCCAGACCGCAGCGCGCGTCACACCGAACGCACGCGCCAACTCTTCACCGGAACGCGGCCGACCGTCCGCCAGTGCGCGCAACAGACGTTCCGGCGTCACGACACGCTTACTTGCCACCGAGCAACCGGCGCAGCGGCGGGCGACGCAAACGGGACTCGGTGCCTTTCAACATGCGCTGAATGTTGCCGCGATGCGCATATATGAGCAGCACCGCGGTGGCACAGGCGAACACGAAGAGACCGCTCCGATCCGGCAATGCCGTAAATCCGAGGAATACGACCGCCGCAAGCGAGGCACTGATCGTCGCGAGACCGACGAATCCCGTGGTGAGGACGATGAGCAACCAAGTACCGATGACGGGCAACGCCGCTGCCGGCGCTAGGTAGCAGAGCAACCCCGCGGCCGTGGCCCCCCCCTTGCCGCCGCGAAAGCCAAACCAAACGGGGAACACGTGCCCGGCGATGGCGGCGAACGAGGTGGCGTATAGCACGAGCGTGCGGTCGATGTCGGGACTCAAACCGACGCCGGGGATGGCGAGCGGTGGAATCACGCTGGCCGCAAGAATGCCCTTACCCACATCGATGACCATGACCCAGAGAGCGAACATCTTGCCCTGCGTACGCAGTGCGTTGGTGCCGCCGGCATTGCCGCTGCCGAGCTTGCGGATATCGACACCACCGTAGAAAAAGCCGACCAGCAGGCTGCCGAGCGCCGAGCCGACGAGATATCCGAGCGTGAATTTGAGCCCGAGCTCCATCATGACCTGCGGTTCCCCCGCGATCGTGGCCGCGCTGCGCTCATGTTACGGCGCGATCACTCGCCGAGCCACGCCAGCCGGCGCCGCAACGCGTCGGGCGCTGCCTGCTCACCAGCCACGAGGTAGCACGTGTCGAACGGCGCCAGCTTGAGCACGAGCCCGACTTCGAGCAGCTCATCGCCACGAAAAATGGTCGCCGTGACGCTTTCGCCCGACTCGAATCGGGCGAGGCGGCGACGCAGGTTGCGGTCGGTGACACGCAGCCGGTCCACGGCGATCAACACGTCGCCGGGATTGAGACCGGCGCGCTGTGCCGGACCCCCATCGAGCACGCTCGTGAGCTCGAGGCCATGTCCACGCTCGCGGCACACCGCGCCGAGCGCCAGTACCTCGCCGTTGAGCGCGCGTGGCGTACCGCCGCGATCGTCCGCGCCGCCGGACGCGCGCAGCTCGAGCGACACTGCGAACTCGCCCAACAGGCTGGCTAGCGGTGGATCCTCGGTGCCGCGGACGGCGTCGTCGAAAAACCGCGCTAGATCGATGCCGCTGACCTCCGCGGCCAGCCGCTCGAAACCGTCCTCAGGCACACCGACACCGCGCGCACCGTAACGTCGCCACAGCTCGCGCATCACGTCGTCGAGTGAAACGCGGTCGGCGGTTTGGAGACGCAATGTCAGATCGAGCGCGAGTGCCACCATGGCGCCCTTGGTGTAGTAGCTGATGGTGGTGTTCGGGTGATGCGCTTCGGGCCGATACAGAACGTCCCACGCATCGAAGCTCGACTCCGCGAGACTCTGCTTGAAGCGACCCGGCGTGCGGTACACGCGTGTCAGCAGCTCACCGATTCGCTGCAAGAACGCCCCCATCCCGAGCACGCCGCTGCGCAGCAACATGAGGTCTTGGTAGTAGCTCGTGATGCCCTCGAACACCCACAGCAACCGCGTGTGGTTGCGCCGATCGAGTCGATAGGGCATGAACGCCGCCGGTTTGCTGCGCTTGACGTGCCAGGTGTGAAAGTACTCGTGGCTCGCGAGCGCGAGAAATCGTTGGTAATCGCGCGACTGCCCCTCATCGCCGATCTTTGGCAAGTCGTCGCGGCTGAAAATGAGACTCGTCGAAGCACGATGCTCGAGGCCGCCGTAACCATCGCCGGCGGCGAGACCGAGGAACCAATAACGCTCGAATGGCGCAGGCAGGCCGAAGAACTCGATCTGCGTCGTGCAGATTTGCTGCAGATCTGCGGCAACGCGGTCGAGATCGGTTTCGAACCGCCCTGCCATGACGAGATGATGCGGCACACCGCCCGCCTCGAACTGCACGCTTTCGAACTCGCTGATCTCGACGGGATGATCCAGCAGCTCGTCGTAGTCGGCCGCTCGGTAAGCGCCGAACCCCTGCTCGTTGACCTCTCCGGGCTGCAGCGCCGTGGCCACGCGCCACTCTTCGCAGATCGAATGCGGCGGCGGCTCGAGCGTCACCTCGATGGGGTCGGCGTCGCGCCCTTCCGGCAAGAGAAACAGGCAGGGTCCATTGAAGTAGCCGCGGCGCCGGTCGAGGTAGGCGCCACGCACGGACTGATCGAGCGCGTACACCGTAATCGTCAAGGTCAGCGTTCGCTCCGCGCCGCGCACGCACCACGTAGCCGCGTCGATTTTCTCCACGACCATGGCCTGACGGCCGCGCTTGGCCTCGACGTGCACGACATGGCGCGCGAAATCGCGCAACAAGTAGCTGCCGGGAATCCACGCCGGTAACGAGAAGCGTTGCTCGGCGGCGGGGTTGTCGATACGGCACTCGACCTCGAAGTGGTGCCGGTCGAGATCGGCGAGGCGAACGCGGTAACGAATCAGGGCCAGGTCCTCCGCGCGCGGCTGCGCGCCCGCTCAAAACGCGCGCATTGTCGCACAGCCGCGCTGTGCTAAGGTGAGCGTAGGCGGTGCCCATCGGGCTAAGAGGGAACGCAGTAAGAACTGCGGCTGTTCCCGCAACTGTGAGCGGCGAGGCTTCGCGTCGAATGCCACTGAGGTCTTGCCTCGGGAAGGCGCGCGAAGCCGCTCAAGCCGTGAGCCAGGAAACCTGCCGCCGATGTCGTCCTTCCGTGTGCCGGGAAAGCGCGCGGTACGGAAATCCGTCGTGGCGACGACTCTGAAAGGATCGGGTTGGCTGCCGCGACGACCACAGTGCATTGCGGCTCCAATCGGGCATGGGAGTTGGAACGCGATGCGGGGATTCAATCGTCGACCGAGCGCCGTCAGACGCGTTGCCATGCGGCTCGCCGCCGTGGCCGTCTGCGTCTGGGGCGCGGTCGGCGTCGGCGCGGGCATGGCAGCGGCACCGCTGCCCACCGTTGCCTCGATCAACCTGTGCGCCGATCAGCTCGTGCTCGCACTTGCCGACTCCGAGCAGATTCTCACGGTGAGCTGGCTGGCGGCCGATCCCGAGGAATCGTTGTTCGCGGCAGCGGCGGCGCGGCACGCACTCAACTACGGCACGGCCGAGGAGCTGCTGCGCTTCGATCCCGACGTCGTGATCGCGGGCGCCTACACTAACGCGTTCACGCGCGCCTTGCTCGTGCGGCTCGGCTACCGCGTCGTAGAGCTCGCGCCCGAGACTACCGTCGCCGAAATCGAAGCCAATTTGCGCGTCGTGGCCGCCGCTGTCGGGCACGTAGAACGCGGCGAGCAGTTCGTGGCGACGATCCGCGCCGAGTCGCGAGCGATCACCGCACAGCGGCCCCAACGTCCGCCAGCCGCCGTCGTCGTACGACCGGGCGGCTTCACGGTCGGCCGGCATTCGCTGGCGGATGAGCTCATGACGCTCGCCGGTGTCCGCAACGTGGCGGCTGAGCAGGGGCTCGATCGTTGGGGCAGCTTGTCGATTGAAGGGCTGCTGCGCAGCGCCCCCGAGCTCATCGTTTTAACGGGCTATCGCCTAGCCCAGCCGTCGCTCGCGAACATGGTGCTCGAGCACCCGGCGCTCACCCGCCTGCGTGCGGAGCGGCGGACGACGACGATACCGGCAGCTTACTGGGCCTGCGGGTTGCCGCAGAGCGTCGACTCGGCCGCCCTGCTGCAACGCGCGGCACGCTGATGAGCGCGATGGTCGAGCCCGCAGGGCGGCGGCAGTGGCTGCTCTGCGCGGTCCTTGCAACCCTCGCCTGCGCCGTGGCCATCGCGTCGCTCCTGATTGGCCGCGGCAGCGCCGGACCGACGTTCGGTTTCGGCGGACCAGAGCTCACGCAAATCATCCTGACGGAGATTCGCCTGCCGCGAACGTTGCTTGCGCTACTCGTCGGCGGCACGCTCGGCTTGTGCGGCGCGGCGTTACAAGGGTTGCTGCGGAATCCGCTCGCCGAGCCTGGATTGCTCGGTGCCTCGAGCGGCGCGGCTTTCGGCGCCGTGCTGGTCTTCTACTTCGGCTTTGCGAGCGCGCAGTCGCTGCTGTTGCCGTTCGGCGCCGTGCTCGGCTCGCTCGCCGCACTCGCGGTGTTATACGCGCTCGCGGGACGGCGAGGCGACTTTCTCACGATCGTGCTCGCCGGCATCGCGATCAACGCGTTCACCGCGGCGCTGACGTCGTTGGCGCTGAACTTTGCGCCGAGCCCATACGCCGCGCTCGAGATTCTTTTCTGGATGCTGGGCTCGCTCGCCGATCGCAGTCTCGTGCACGTGACGCTCGCCCTGCCGTTGATGGTGCCCGGCTGGTTGTTGGTGGCGACGGCTGCGCGCGGCCTCGACGCATTGACGCTCGGCGAGGAAACGGCCGCCAGCCTCGGCTTCGATCCGCGTCATACGCAGTGGCTCGTCATCAGCGGCACGGCATTAGCGGTCGGCGGAGCCGTCGCCGTGGCCGGAGTCGTCGGGTTCATCGGTTTGGTAGTGCCGCATCTGCTACGGCCCTGGGTCGGTCATCAGCCGAGCCGGCTGTTGTTGCCGAGCTTTTTCGGCGGAGCGCTGCTCGCCGCCTTGGCCGATAGCGCCATTCGGCTAATGCCGCCTGGCCCGGAGCTCAAGCTCGGTGTGGTGACGGCGTTGCTCGGCGCACCGTTCTTTCTCCACCTCGTGACGCGGCCGCGCGCAAGCGGCCCTGTTTGAGGCGGCGGCGATGACGTTGATGAGCCGCGAGCTCGAGGTGCGCTACGGTTCACGCAGCGCTCTGCGGCCGACGACGCTCGAGCTCGCGCCAGGCGAGTTCGTCGCACTCGTTGGCCCGAACGGCGCGGGCAAGAGCAGTCTCGTGAAGGCACTCGCGGGACTCGTCGCCCATGCGGGCACGGTCAGCTGGCGCGGCACTCCGCTCGCGACACTGGGTGGTAGGGACCGCGCACGCAGCATCTCGTACCTGCCGCAAGCGCCGACCTTTCACTGGCCGCTGCTCGCGCGCGATCTCGTGGCGCTCGGCCGGCTGCCGCATCGCACCTACGCCGCCGCGTCGAGCCGCGCAGACGATGAGGCCGTCGAGTGGGCGCTGCGGCAAACCGGCACCGCCACCTTCGCCGCTCGCAATGTAGATCGGCTCTCCGTCGGTGAGCGCGCACGCGTGTTGCTTGCGCGCGCCCTCGCAGTGTGCGCACCCGTGCTGCTCGTCGACGAGCCGACTGCGATGCTCGATCCGTATCATCAGCTCGAGATAATGGCGACGTTGCGCGCGTATGCGGCCGGCAACGGTAGTCGGTCGCCAGCGCTAGTCGTAGCCGTGTTGCACGATCTGACGCTCGCCGCACGCTTCTGCAACCGCGTGTTGCTGCTCAGCGCGGGTGAGGTGGTTGCCGACGACGCTCCGGAGCAGGCGCTGAACGCCGAGGCCATACGCCGTCATTACGGCGTCGAGCCGCTGCTCTCGCGGCACGACGGAGAACCCGTAATCGTGCCGTGGCGGCTGCTACGCGACTGAAGCAGCCCGCGAATCGCCCGTGGGGGCGAGCGCCGACGGCCGCTTGGCCTAACCGGCGCGCTTGATCGCGGGCCGGGCGGCTATGATCTCGCTCCAGCGCTGCAAAGCGGGACGTCCCTCGACGGGGTTGGTACCGACGGCGCGACTCGCGAACCCGAGGTACACGAAGCCTACGATGTCGGCATAAGTGAACCGCTCACTGGCGATGAACGGGCTTTCGCCGAGGCGCGTATCGAGTTTGTTGAAATACACCTCGGCACGACGCTGGCCTCGCGCGACGAGCGCTGGAATCTGCTCGTATCCCACGGGCCCGCCGAGCGCGCGACCCTTGAACGCCTCGTGGCCGTTGCGCAGCGCCTCCTGCAGCCCGAGATAACCTTCCAGCGTTTGAATGTCGGTCCACATCAAAACGAGCGCCTGCTCCTTGGCGTCCACGCCCATTAGGTTCGGCTCCGGGTGCAATTGCTCGAGGTAGTGGCAGATGGCGAGGCTCTCCGTGAGGCACGTGCCGTCATCGAGCTCCAACACCGGCACGGTCGCGCCTGGATTCTTCGCCAAGAACGCCGGCTCGTTCTGCGCGCGTGAGCGCAGATCGACCTCGACCGTGGGCAGATCGAGACCTTTTTCCGCGATGAACAACCGCACTTTGCGCGGGCTCGGAGCCAACCTGTAGTCGTAGAATCTCACCGGCGAGCCTCCCCCTGTGCTGCTTCCTAAGTTTACACACGGCTGGCGATCCCGCGCCCCGTATAATCTCGTCATGGCGAACCTAATCACGCTGAGCCGTCTGCTGCTCTTGTTGGTCGTGGCCTGGCTGTTCTACCAGCCACCGACCGCGTGGTCGTTCGCAAGTTTCTTCCTCATCATTTTCATCTTCGTTTCCGACGGACTCGACGGCTATGTTGCCCGCAAGCGCAACGAGACGAGCCTTTTCGGCGCCTTGTTCGACATTGCAGGCGACCGGATCGTCGAACTCACGCTCTGGATCGTGGCCGCAGACACCGACCTAGTACCGGTGTGGGTACCGTTGGTGTTCATTATTCGCGGAGTCATCGTCGACACGATTCGCTCGAGCAACACCGTGGCTCAAGGCACGACGCCGTTCGCTTCGATGCGCTCGCCCATCGGCAAGCTCCTCGTCGCGGGCAAGTTCATGCGGATCCTGTACGCCGTGGCCAAGGGCTCCGCATTCGCCGGCCTGGCGCTACAAGTGCCGTTCCCAGCGCTGCTGCCGGAGTTGTGGGCGGTCGTCGGTTGGCCATTGACCGCGCTCACGTATTTCTTCGTCTATTTATCGGTGCTGCTCTGCGTCACGCGCGGACTGCCCGTAATCGCCGAGTTTGTACAGGCGCAAAAGAACGATATCCTGAGGCGGTCGGGTAAAGGGCGATGACGTTAGCGATCTTCGACATCGACGGCACTCTGGTGCGCGGCAGTACCGAACGAAGGTTCTGGCGCTATTTGGTCGCGCGCGGCCGCCAGGGGCCGCGGCAGATTTTGGCCCATGCGTTGTTCCTGCTGCGATTCTTACCAACCTATGGCATCGACGTCGCGAGGAAGAACAAGGCTTACCTCCGTAACCTCGAGGCCGCCGACGTGAGAGCTCTGGCGGAAGCGTTCGTCGCGACCGAGATTCTCCCGCGCCTTTTCGCGCCGGCGCTCCAACGTCTGCAACAGCATCTGCGGCGTGGCGACACCGTCGTGTTGTTGTCGGGAACCCTGGAGCCGATTGCGCAGGCTCTCGCCGACGCCGTTGGCGCGCACAATGTGTGCGCCACGGTGTGCAGCCAGCGAGACGGCCGTTACCTCGCGAGCCCGCCGGAGGTCCATCCATTCGGTCGAGCCAAACTCCATCTCGCCGTGCAACTCGCGGCCGAGCTCGGCTATGACCTGAGCCACGCCGCCGCCTACGGCGACTCCCGGCACGACTTGCATTTGCTTCAGGCGGTAGGGGAACCCGTTGCCGTGTTGCCAGACCCGTCGTTGGCGGCGGCCGCAGTGGCTAACGATTGGGAAGTCATCGCCGACGACGGCGCGCAGCAGCGGGCCGTGCCCCGTTAGCAGCCTCGGCCGCAGCTACGTCTAGCGAGCCGTCGCAACTTCGTTCCCGCCAATCGTTCTGCGCGTTCCGGACATGGCATACGTGCCCGTCGGCCACCCGATAATGGCAAGCTGTCTGCGCGGCCCTCTGCCGGTTGGAGCGCATGCGATGCAGAGATCGAAATGACCAACAGCGCCTGGATAGAGCTTCGCGACGTCGCGAAAGCGTATGGCCACCAAGTCGTCCTAGAGAGCGCGTCGCTGACCGTCCGCCGCGGGGAGTTCGTCGCTGCGGTTGGTCGCAGCGGCTCCGGCAAGTCGACCCTGTTGCGCTTGATCGGCGGGCTCGAGTCGGCGGACAGCGGGTTCGTCCGTGTCGCTGGCACGGACCTCAATGCCCTCTCCGAAGCGGCGCGTGCATTGCGTCGCCGTCAGGAGCTGGGATTCGTGTTTCAGTTCTTCAATCTGATCCCGACGCTAACCGTCGGCGAGAACGTCGAGCTACCGCTTGCCCTCAACGACGTGACGGCTCAAGCGGCACGGCGACGCAGTCGCGAGCTACTCGGCGAGCTCGGACTCGGCGACAGCGCCGACCGTTTTCCCGAGGAGCTCTCGGGCGGGGAACAACAACGCGTCGCGATCGCGCGCGCGGTCGTCCACGAGCCCAAGCTTGTCCTCGCGGACGAACCGACGGGCAATCTCGACGCGGAAACGGCGAGTCAGGTGCTAGAGCTCTTACGACACAGCTGTCGCGAACGGCAGGCCACGCTTGTGGTGGCCACGCATAGCGTCGAGGTGGCGGCGCAGGCCGATCGCATGATCTCGATCCGCGCCGGCCGCATCCGGGACGAGGCGCCTTGAGTAGGCTACTCCACTGGGCATCGCTGCGGTTCTACCTGCAGCACCCCTGGCAGCTCGGCATCGCCATTGCGGGCATCGGCCTCGGCGTCGGCGTCTACGTCGGCGTCCAGCTGGCCAACGACAGCGCAGCGCGGGCGTTCGATTTGTCCGCGGCACTGGTACGCGGGCAAACGAGTCACCGGCTGTTGCCGATCGGGGCGAACCTCGACGAGACCGTCTATCGGGATGTCATCATCGAGCACGGCATCGCCACCGCCGCGCCAGTGATCGAGGCAGTCGTAGGAATCGCGAGCAGAACTGACCTGCGCGTACCCTTGCTTGGTATCGATCCTCTTCAGGAGCGTGGCATCCGGAGTTACTCCGGCTTCGCACCGGCACGCGGCGGCGGCGACCTCGGCCGTTTGATGGCGGAGCCCGGCACTGTGCTACTGCCTCGGGCTCTGGCTGCTGAGCTTGGCGCGGACCCTGGCACGCACCTGACACTCCGGATAGAGGGGCGCGACGTCGACGTGACCGTGCTAGGCACCATACCGAGCTTGGGCGCCGATATCGCAGCGGAGCCGCCGGTGCTGGCCGACATTGCGACGGCCCAGGAGCTGCTCGGGCTGGGTGGACGCCTCAGCCGAATCGACTTGCGGCTGACGGAACAGCAGGCGCAACGGCTCGCCGGCGCACTCATGCCCGGCGCCATTCTCGTTCCTGTCGATCGACAGGGAGGGGCTTTCACCGAGCTCGCGGCGGCATTTCGCACGAATCTCACTGCGCTCGGCTTGCTGGCCTTAGTCGTAGGCACATTCTTGATCTACGGCACGATGTCATTTGCCATTCTGCAACGGCGAACAACTTTGGGGGTCCTGCGTGCGATCGGCGTATCACGGGGAGAGCTGATAGGCAGCGTGCTCGTCGAAGCTTTCGCTGTAGCTCTGGCCGCTACCGTTCTCGGTTTGGCCTTTGGCCATTGGCTCGCTATCGGTCTGGTGGAGCTGGTGCTGCGGACCATAGGCGACCTCTACTTTAGCGCAGCCGTCATCGCCGCCAAACCTTCACCCTGGATCTACGCGGAAGGTGCCGCTCTCGGCATGGGCGCGACGCTGCTGGCGGCCGCAAAACCGGCGCTCGACGCCGCACGTGCGTCGCCGGCCTTGGTGCTACGCCGGGCCGCCCTCGAGAGGGGCGCACGACGAGGCGCTCGGTGGGCAACGCTTGCGGCCATCGTGCTTCTTGCGCTCAGCGGTCTGATACTCGCCCTTGGGCCCAATGAGCTCTACATCGCCTTCGGCGGTTTGTTCGCGGTACTGGCGGCAGGTGCTTTGTTGACGCCGGCCGCGACGGTGTTGCTGATGCGAGGCATCGATCGGGCTCTCGGCCGACGCCTCGGCCTACCCGCCGTGCTAGCGATCCGCGGTGTCAGTGCATCGTTGAGCCGGACGGGTGTGGCGACGGCCGCCCTCGCGGTCGCCATAGCGACAGTCAACGGGGTTGGGCTGATGATCACGAGCTTTCGAACGAGTTTAGGCGACTGGCTGGACACGTCGCTCACCGCGGACCTGTATGTCAGTTTCGACAGCGCCGGAAACACGCGGGCGGATCCGGCTCTGCTACGCGCAATCGAGGGAATCGAAGGCGTGGCCGGTCTGAGCCTGACCCGTACGGTGCTCGTACCAACGGCGAACGGCGAGATCGCGGTGCGCGCGGTACGGCCCGGGCCCCGCGGCTGGGGCCTAGAGCTGGTCGACGGCCAGCCCGAAGCCGCGTTTACTGCGCTGGCGGAGGGTCGGGGTGTTTTGGCATCGGAGCGGCTGATGTTCGCCCGCACCATGAAGTTGGGCGATGCCCTCACGCTACCGACACCGAGCGGATTACGACAGTTGCCTATCGTGGGCGCATTCCGCGATTTCAATACAGGGAACTACTCCGTCGTATTGGCGCTGGAGCGTTACCAGCGTGAGTGGAACGATTTTGGGATAACGGGAATTGGAGTCGATTTGACTGACAGCGCCGACTCCGCGATCGCCGAGCAGGCACTGCGTGACACGCTAGCAGGGCGTACCGCTGCGCGCGTGCGCTCGAGCTCGGGCATCGAACGACTATCGCTCGAGGTGTTCGACAGAACATTCAAAATCACCGAGGTGCTCCGAGTCTTGGCGGCGGTCGTGGCATTCCTCGGAGTGTTGAGCGCCCTGCTGGCGATCGAGCTCGAACGCGCGCACGAGCTCGGCGTACTGAGGGCGCTTGGGTTTTCACCGCGCGGGCTTGCAGCCACACTCCTCACGCAAACTGGCCTGCTGGGCGTCGCAGCTGGACTGATGGCCATTCCACTCGGCACGGCACTGGCTGCGCTGCTGGTGCACGTGATCAATCGGCGATCCTTTGGGTGGAGCATGAGCTTCGTCGTGACAGCGGAGCCGCTGCTCGCTGGGCTGGCGCTCGCCGTCGCGGCGGCTTTGCTCGCGGGCGTTTACCCGGCCTGGCGTGCGAGCCGCGTGGAGCTGGCCGCAGCGCTGCGGGAGGAGTAGTGATGCGGACCGCCTTAATCTGCATCGCGGCCGGACTGCTGTCGGCATGCGGGGCGGACTCGCCGGAGGGTGCAGGCGACGCCACGGGGGCTTCGACGGGGTTGCGATTTCTGCGCAGCGGCGACGATGCGCCAGATTTCTCGCGCGCGACCGAGGCGCGCGACCTTCGGTTCCCGGCGGACCACGGTAGTCATCCGGATTTTCAGACGGAGTGGTGGTACTTCACGGGGAACCTGACAGCTGCCGACGAGCGGCTTTTGGGGTTTCAGCTAACGTTTTTTCGTTTTGCAGTGCGCCCGAGCGGCCCAGCCACGCGGGGCTCGGAATGGAGGTCAAGGCAGGTATGGATGGCGCATTTCGCGGTGACTGACGCCGCGGGTGGGCGGTTCCTTGCTCGGGAGCGAATGGCGCGTGAAGCATTAGGCCTGGCGGGCGCGACTGGCGATCCGTTACGGGTCTGGGTGAAGGATTGGTCGCTGGACGAGCGCAGCACCGGTAGCGGCTTTGGGCTGCATCTCGAGGCGCACGATGGTGACGTCGGTTTGACCCTGAACCTCGCAACGAACGACGAACCTGTCGCGCACGGGGACAAGGGGCTCGATCGGAAAGGCCCCGAACCGGGGAACGCCTCGTATTACTACTCGCTCCCGCGACTTGCGGCGAGCGGCTCGGTGACGCTCGATGACGAGGAGCTGCCAGTAACGGGCTCAGTGTGGATGGACCGAGAGTGGGGGACGAGCGCTCTGAGTGAGGGGACCGCAGGGTGGGACTGGTTCGCGTTGCAGCTGTCCAACGGGGCCAGTTTGATGTTCTACCGCCTGCGCCAAGGGGACGGCGGCACCAGCGCGTTCAGCTCTGGCACGTTGATGGGGGGCGACGGTACCGTGCGCGTGCTGCGCGCTAGCGATGTCGAAGTCAGCGCACTCAAGGAGTGGGTGAGTCACACGACCGGAGCTCGATATCCGGCGGCCTGGTCGCTTCGCGTGCCAGACGCTGGATTGAGCCTCGTGGTCGAGCCGGTTCTCGCGGCTCAGGAGTTGGATTTGTCGGTGCGCTACTGGGAAGGCGCGGTCCGCGCGGACGGAGCCTGGCAGGGCAACGCGTTGCATGCCGTTGGCTACGTGGAGCTCACAGGCTACTAGCCAGCGATCGGGGGGGACATAAAAAACCCCCGGCCCTTTATGAAGGGTCGGGGGTTTTGCTTTTAAGAGCCTGGCGATGACCTACTCTCGCGTGGCATAGCGCCACACTACCATCGGCGCGAGACGTTTTCACTTCCGAGTTCGGAATGGGATCGGGTGGTTCCCGTCCGCTATTGCCGCCAGGCAAACCGTTATGCGTTCCGCCTACTCGTTTCGGAGTACAGCCGAACACGCAATTTGGATTGATCCGTCCTTCGTCGCACGCCCAAACTGTTTGGGTGTTATATGGTCAAGCCTCACGGGCAATTAGTACTGGTTAGCTTCATCGATTACTCGACTTCCACACCCAGCCTATCAACCTCGTAGTCTACGAGGGCCCTTTAGGGGGATCGAGTCCCCAGGGAAATCTAATCTTGGGGTGGGCTTCCCGCTTAGATGCTTTCAGCGGTTATCCCTTCCGTACATAGCTACCCGGCGGTGCCACTGGCGTGACAACCGGAACACCAGAGGTACGTCCACTCCGGTCCTCTCGTACTAGGAGCAGCTCCCCTCAAATTTCCAACGCCCACGGCAGATAGGGACCGAACTGTCTCACGACGTTCTAAACCCAGCTCGCGTACCACTTTAATCGGCGAACAGCCGAACCCTTGGGACCTGCTACAGCCCCAGGATGTGATGAGCCGACATCGAGGTGCCAAACTCCTCCGTCGATGTGGACTCTTGGGAGGAATAAGCCTGTTATCCCCGGAGTACCTTTTATCCGTTGAGCGATGGCCCTTCCATACAGAACCACCGGATCACTTAGACCGACTTTCGTCCCTGCTCGACTTGTTTGTCTCGCAGTCAAGCACCCTTGTGCCTATGCACTCACTGCGCGATGTCCGACCGCGCTGAGGGTACCTTTGTGCTCCTCCGTTACTCTTTGGGAGGAGACCGCCCCAGTCAAACTACCCGCCATGCACTGTCCCCAACCCGGATAACGGGCCAAGGTTAGAACTCCGAATTTATCAGGGTGGTATTTCAACGGTGGCTCCACGAAGACTAGCGTCTCCGCTTCAAAGCCTCCCACCTATCCTACACAGACAAATTCAAAATTCAGTGCAAAGTTATAGTAAAGGTTCACGGGGTCTTTCCGTCTTGCCGCGGGTACACTGCATCTTCACAGCGATTTCAACTTCACTGAGTCTCGGATGGAGACAGTGTGGCCATCGTTACGCCATTCGTGCAGGTCGGAACTTACCCGACAAGGAATTTCGCTACCTTAGGACCGTTATAGTTACGGCCGCCGTTTACCGGGGCTTCGATCAAGAGCTTCGCTCCGAAGAGCTAACCCCATCAATTAACCTTCCGGCACCGGGCAGGCGTCACACCCTATACTTCCACTTACGTGTTCGCAGAGTGCTGTGTTTTTAGTAAACAGTCGCAGCCACCGTTTTCCTGAGACCCTCGCCGGCTCCAGACGCGAAGTCCTTCACCAGTAAGGGCGTACCTTCTCCCGAAGTTACGGTACCATTTTGCAGAGTTCCTTCATCCGAGTTCTCTCAAGCGCCTTAGGATTTTCTCCTCACCCACCAGTGTCGGTTTACAGTACGGTCCTTGTTACCTGAAGCTTAGAGGTTTTTCCTGGGAGCTTGGCATCAGCTACTTCGTCCCTAAAAAGGGACTCGTCGTCACGTCTCGGAATTGTGCTCCCGGATTTGCCTAAGAACACTTCCTACTCGCTTAAACCGGGACAACCAACGCCCGGCCAGCCTAGCCTCCTCCGTCCCCTCATCGCAGTAACAAGCGGTGCAGGAATATTGACCTGCTTCCCATCGACTACACCTCTCGGTCTCGCCTTAGGGGCCGACTAACCCTGCGCCGATTAACGTAGCGCAGGAAACCTTGGGTTTACGGCGTGCGGGTTTTTCACCCGCATTATCGTTACTCATGTCAGCATTCGCGCTTCTGATACCTCCAGCATGCCTCGCAGCACACCTTCGCAGGCGTACAGAACGCTCCTCTACCACGTGCACAGTCCGAAGAAAGTGCACATCCGCAGCTTCGGTACATGGCTTGAGCCCCGTTGAATCTTCCGCGCGGGCCGACTTGACCAGTGAGCTGTTACGCTTTCTTTAAAGGATGGCTGCTTCTAAGCCAACCTCCTGGCTGTCTATGACTTCCCACATCGTTTACCACTTAGCCATGATTTTGGGACCTTAGCTGGCGGTCTGGGTTGTTTCCCTCTTCACGACGGACGTTAGCACCCGCCGTGTGCCTCCCGTGATTGCACTTCTCGGTATTCGGA
>Ga0208454_1000070_pt1:22500-73585 | contig 73585 bp, 63 predicted proteins | sample EasRivMeERMZT100_FD_187530 | JGI IMG/M metagenome (GOLD analysis project Ga0208454, IMG submission 187530) | Soil microbial communities from meander-bound floodplain in the East River, Colorado, USA - East River MetaG ERMZT100 (SPAdes) (version 2) | ecosystem: Environmental >...
TTGATGGCGCCGATCGCAGAGATCGTGCCGCTGACGACTCTTCCCCCCACCATCGAGCCGCCGGCGCCACGCGAGACCGCGATCGATCCGGCCAGCACGATGCTCGACCTGTTGGTGAAGCAGGGCGATACGCTCGAGCAGCTGTTCCGCCGTAACGGGTTGAACCTGTCCGATTTGGCGGCGATGGTGGCGCTCCCCGACGCCGGTAGCGCCCTGAAGCTGTTAAAACCCGGCGATCGACTCGAGATTGCGCATCGCGACGGCCAAGTCGTGTCCCTTAGACGCGAGCTCGACGAGGTAAAAGTTCTATCCATCGCCCGCGATCCTGGTGGCTTCACTGTAAGCACCGTCGAGCGACCCGTCGACATCCGCGCGACCGGGACGCACGGCACCATTCAGAGCTCGCTGTTCGAAGCAGGAACGGCTGCCGGAATGGCGGACAGACTCACCATGGACATGGCCGGTATCTTCGAATGGGACATCGACTTCATTCAGGACGTGCGGACGGGCGACGAGTTCACGGTGATCTACGAGGAGCTGTGGCGCGACGGGGTGAAGTTGCGGGACGGCGAAATCGTCGCAGCAGAGTTCATCAACCAGGGGAAATCCTTCCGTGCAGCCCGCTTCCGTGACCCAACCGGCCGTGTCGACTACTACACGCCCGAGGGGCGCAGCATGCGCAAGGCGTTCATTCGCGCGCCGCTGAACTTCACGAGAATCAGCTCCAACTTCAACCCGAATCGACGCCATCCGGTGCTCAACTCGATCCGCGCACACCGCGGCGTCGATTACGCGGCCCCGAGCGGAACCCCGATCCGCGCCGCCGGGGATGGCAAGGTGCTGTTTCGTGGCGTGCAGGGCGGCTACGGCAACACGATCGTGCTGCAGCACGGCGGCAACATCACCACGCTTTATGGTCACATGTCGCGATTCGCCAGCGCGCGCGTCGGCGCCCGTGTGAAACAGGGCGACGTAATCGGTTACGTGGGCAAGACCGGTCTTGCTACGGGACCACATCTGCACTATGAATACCGCGTCAACGGTGTGCACCGGAACCCACGTACGGTCGCGCTACCTCCAGCAGAACCTGTGCCGGCCGAACGCCAACAAGCCTTTCGTGCCGAAACCGAATCCTTGTGGCGCGAGCTCGACCTGTTCCCCCAGAACGCCGCGGTCACCGCCGCCCGTTAACAGCTACGCCTGGCGCGCCGGACGCTCCGTCTGCGTTAATCTGGCCCAATGAGTGAGCTGTACCTGGGGTTGATGTCCGGCACCAGTATCGATGGCGTCGATGCCGTTCTCGTCGACATCGACGATGACTCTTGCCACGTCGTGCGTGCGGCGACCACCGCATTCCCAACCCGCTTGCTCGAGCGCGTCCGCCAGATCGTGGAAGTGCCGCAAACGACACTGCACGAGCTCGGCGCACTCGATCACGCGTTAGGGGAGTTCTTTGCCGCGTGCGCCGTCGATCTCATCGAACGCGCCGGCGTTCCCCGCAGCCGTATCGCCGCTATCGGTCACCATGGACAAACGATCTTTCATCGGCCGACGGGCGACGAACCGTTCACGACGCAGATCGGCGATCCGAATGTCGTCGCCGCTAACACCGGCATCGTAACGGTCGCAGACTTTCGGCGCTTCGACATGGCTTGCGGCGGCCAAGGCGCGCCACTGGCGCCGGCCTTTCATGCTTGGCGCTTCAGCCGCGCCGCCGAGGAGCGTGCGGTCGTCAACATTGGCGGTATTGCCAACGTCACGGCGCTAAGCCCCGATCGACCCACGATCGGCTTCGACACCGGTCCTGGGAACACGCTGCTCGACCTATGGATCCGGCGTTGCCGCGGCGTCCCTTACGACGACAACGGGCGTTTTGCGGCGGGCGGCCACGTCAGCGACATCTTGCTATCGCAGCTGCTGCAAGACCCCTATTTCGCCGCGCCGGCACCGAAGTCGACCGGCCGCGAGCTGTTCAACATGGCATGGCTCGAGCGACAGCTCGCTCGTGTGCCACACATCGCGGAAGCAGACGTGCAGGCGACCCTAGGAGAGTTGACCGCAGCAACAATCGTCGCTGCAGTTCACGGCACCCTCGGCGACTGCCGGCGCCTGGTCGTCTGCGGCGGCGGCGCGCACAACGCCGACCTAATGGCGCGGTTGCAACGGCATACGCGGGCTATCGTGGAGACCACCAACGCTTATGGCCTATCGCCCGACTGGGTCGAAGGCGCGGCTTTCGCTTGGCTCGCCCGCGCGCGCCTGCGCACCGATCCCGGCAATCTACCGAGTGTGACAGGGGCACGGCGTTTGGCCGTTCTCGGCGGCGTATACTGGGGCCCGGCGCCTTAACTCCGAAACATTCGCGCCGTTCTGTGGACACGCTGAATCTCAAACTGCCGGACTACTACATCAACCGCGAGCTATCCCAGCTCGCGTTCAACGTTCGCGTCTTGCAACAAGCCCGGGACGTAAGCGTGCCGCTGCTCGAGCGCCTAAAGTTCCTATGTATCTCCTCGACGAACCTCGACGAGTTCTTCGAGATCCGCGTCTCGGGCCTCAAGCATCGGCTCGCGGTAAACGCCGCACCGGCCGGACCGGACAACGCCAGCTCCACCGAGGTACTGCGCACGGTCATCGAAGAAACCGGCAAGCTCGTCACCGAGCAATACCGCGTCCTCAATGACGAGCTCATTCCCGCACTGCGCGACGCCGGTATTCGGTTCGTCCGGCGTGACGACTGGTCGAGCGCACAGCGCCTGTGGCTAGAGCAGTATTTCCGCACCGAGATCGTGCCGGTGTTGAGTCCGACGACACTCGACCCCACGAGACCATTTCCGCGCATCCTCAACAAGAGCCTGAACTTCATCGCCAGCCTGGACGGACGCGACGCGTTCGGCCGACCGTGTCATCGCGCCATCGTACAAGCTCCGCGCTCGCTGCCCCGACTGATTCCTCTGCCGTCGACTCTGGAAGGGACCGGCAAGTCCGACTTCGTGTTCCTGTCATCGGTCATCCACGCCTTCGTCGACCGGCTGTTCACGGGCATGGAGATCAATGGCTGTTACCAGTTCCGCGTCACGCGCAATAGCGACCTGTTCGTCGACGACGAAGACGTGGACGATCTCATGACAGCTCTAGAAGGGGAGCTATTCGAAAGTCGCTATGGCGCAGCCGTAAGACTCGAGACTGCCCACGATTGCCCCGACGAGCTCGCGACATACCTGCTCGAGCATTTTCAGCTCACCCGCGCAGACCTCTACCAAGTTCCCGGACCGGTGAACCTGAATCGACTCTTGGCAGTCTACGACCTCGTCGATCTGCCAGATCTGAAATACCCGCCGTTCACGCCCGGCATCCCCAAGTCGCTGGTCAACACCAACATCTTCGCGGCGATCGCTAAGCAAGACATCTTGCTGCACCACCCGTTCGAGTCCTTCGCCCCGGTCGTCGACTTCCTTTATCGTGCCGCTACGGATCCCGACGTGCTGGCCATCAAGCAGACTCTGTACCGAACCACACCCGATTCGCCGCTCGCGGAAAGCTTGGTCTCCGCCGCCAAAGCGGGCAAGGAAGTTACGGTCTTGATTGAGCTGCGTGCGCGCTTCGACGAGGCCGCGAACATCGAGCTCGCGAGTAAGCTGCAGGAAGCCGGTGCCCACGTCGTCTATGGCGTGGTGGGCTACAAGACGCACTGCAAGATGACGCTCGTCGTGCGGCGTGAGAACGGTCGGCTCAAGCGCTACGTCCACCTCGGCACGGGTAATTACCATCCGCGCACAGCGCGCGCCTATACGGACTACGGCTTGTTCTCCGCCAACGAAGCGCTTGGCGAGGACGTGCACCAGGTCTTCATGCAACTCACGAGCCTGATGCGCACACCGCCCCTGAACCTGTTGTCACAGTCACCCTTCAACCTGCACGACCGCCTGCTGGGCTTCATCCGCCGCGAAACGCACAATGCGCGCAACGGCGGCACGGGCCACATAATCGCGAAGATCAACGCGTTGGTTGAGCCTGAAGTGATTCGGGCGTTGTACGAAGCATCGAATGCCGGCGTATACGTGGACCTCATCGTCCGTGGCATCTGCTGCCTACGTCCCGGCGTACCGGGAATTTCCGACAACATCCGCGTGCGTTCGATCGTTGGACGATTCCTCGAACACAGCCGCTGCTACTACTTTCACAACGGCGGGCAGGAAGAGCTCTATTGCGCGAGCGCCGACTGGATGGACCGCAACTTCTTCCGGCGCATCGAGCTGATGTTCCCGATTCTCAACGAAGGGCTCAAGGCGCGCGTGATGGCGGATCTTGACACCTATCTCGCCGACAACGTCCAGTCGTGGGAGCTACGCGCTGACGGCCGATACGTCCAGCTGCCGCTAAATGCCGATGTCGCGCCCGCGTCGGCGCAGCTGAAGCTGCTGCGCCAGCTCCAGCTCGCCGACGTCTCCTAGCCGAGAGGATCAGTCAACCGCAACTCGAAGCCGCGAGCCTGCAACCACTGCTGCTCTTGCTCGATGTCGGCTGTCGTCAGCGGATTGCTGTCTAACCAACCGGCCGGAAAGCGCAGCGCGAGCAGGTTCCGTCCCGCCGTGAGCGCGATTGGCGGCAAGTCCGAGGGGCTGCGGCTACGATTCAGCAGCGTCGCCAGCCGCAACAGCACGATGAGCTTGAACAGCGGCAGGCGCCAGGCGGCTGGCAAATCATCGAGAAACGGATCCTCGAGCTTCCGGCGGTGGAAGGTCACGAGCGCTGCGAGCAGCCGCTGCTCCAGGCGCACGAACCCTGGTAGGTCGGCGTTGGCAAGCAGATATCCGCCGTGATGGTGATAGCGCGAATGCGCGATGTCGAGCCCTACTTCGTGCAACCGTGCCGCCCATACTAGGAGCTGCCGATACCGGTCTTCCGTGAGCTGCCAGGCACGTTCTACTTGGCCTAGCAAAGCCGCGGCCGTTGTCTCGACACGCTGGGCTTGCTCGGTATCCACGTGATAGCGGCGTTGCATATCCCTGATGGAGCGCTCGCGCGCGTCCTCGTCGTGCAACCGGCCGAGCATGTCGTAGAGGAGCCCCTCGCGCAGAGCCCCGCCGCTGATCTGCATGTGCTGGATGCGCAGCGTGCTCATGATCTCGGCGAGAATCGCGACGCCACCCGCGAACACCGGGGTCCGCTCAGGACTGAGCCCCGGTAATTGGAGGTCGTCGATGTCCCGCGCTTCGACCATCTTGCCGATGATCGTCTCGAGCGCCGCAAGACTCACGCCGGTATCCACGAGACCGAGCTCGTGCGCAACGTCACGCGCGGCGCGAACGGTACCGGAGGAGCCGATCGCTCTACTCCACCCGCGGCTCCGGAATGCGGCTGCCACGGGGCGCAGCTCGAGGCGCGCTGCGATCCGCGCGCGATCGAAACGCTTCTGGCTCAGACGACTGTCCTCGAAGTGCTGCTGGCTCACGCCGACACACCCTATCGACAGACTTTCGAGGTACTTTGGCTCATATCCCTCGCCGATAATGAGCTCTGTGCTGCCACCGCCGATATCGACGACCAAATTCGCGCCGTCGGCCGAATCGGTGTGATGTGAAACACCCACGTAGATGAGCCGCGCTTCCTCGATGCCGGAGATGACTTCCACGGGATGACCGAGAGCCTCCTCGGCCATCGTCAGGAACGTGTCGGCGTTCCGCGCGCGACGCAAGGTATTGGTGCCGACGACGCGCACTTGATGCGCTTGCATGTCCCGCAACCGCTGACCGAAGCGTCGCAGACACGCGAGCGCACGCTCCTGACTCGCGTTATCTACGTAGCCCTCCTGGCTCAGCCCCGACGCCAATCGGACGTTCTCGCGCAACCGATCGACGATCGACAGATGGCCCTGATGGGCGCGGGCCACGACCATATGGAAGCTGTTCGAGCCGAGATCGACTGCGGCCATGACCTCCGCAGGTTCTGGCGCAGAGACCGGAGGGGGATCGGGCAGTGCCACGGCCCGCGATGCCGCGGACTAGACGGAAAAGGACGAGCCGCAGCCGCAGGTCGTCGTCGCGTTCGGGTTACGGATAATGAACTGCGCTCCGGAAAGATCCTCGCGGTAATCGATCTCCGCGCCCATGAGATATTGAACGCTCATCGGATCTACCAACAGCATGACGCCACCGTTCTTGATCTCCGTATCCCCTTCTTGGATCTCCTCATCGAAGGTGAATCCGTATTGGAACCCCGAGCAGCCGCCGCCCTGAACGTAGACGCGCAGCTTCAGGGACGCGTTGCCCTCCTGCTCGATGAGCTGGCTGACTTTCTGCGCCGCGGCATCGGTGAAATTTAGCGGCGGCGACTCATCTGCCCAACGTGGGTCTGTCATGAAACTACTCTCCCGTTAGGTTCGTGGGACGCGCTGGCTCCACCTGGGGGCGACTCGCGGGTTTTGCAACAGCGGCGGCATCGCTTTCGTGGATCAGCTTACCGTTGACCTCGGCACCGATCGACATCTCGATCAGCTTGTATTGAACGTTGCCGATCACGCGCGCTTTCGGCCCAAGCTCCACTCTCGCTGTGGCGCGCACGTCCCCCTTGACGGTGCCGTTCAGCAGCACGTGCGGCACCATGACGGAGCCCTCGACGCAACCGCGCTCGCTGATGCTGAGGACGGCCTGCTCGTCCTTGGTGGCCCTGACGTTACCTTTGACGTAACCATCCACGTGGAAGCCGCCGGAGAACTCGACATCGCCGTTCACTCGCGTATCGGCGCCAACCAGTGTGGCGATCGGTGCTTGACTGCGTGACTTTCTACCCAGCATCTACCAACCCCAAAAAAGACCTCAGCCGGCCACAGCCGACCATTCGAACTGCGCGTTCACGCGCTCGGCTCGCGCCTCATTCGGCCAAATCTCGACACTCAGGCGTTGCGCCTCGAAGCCAAGCGGTAACGTCAGCTCGGTTTCAAGACCTTGGAAATAGCGAAATTCGTAGCTCATATCATAGCCGTCGTCGCCCACCGCAAGCTCCGCGACATCGAACACCGCCGTTTGACCGTCCTTGACACCTTCCAGTTGCAGTTTGACGGTTCCCGACACGCGCCGACTGTGCACGATGGCTTGGACCAACACGAGACGCAATAGATAACGGCGCTCGGCGTCACTGGGGAGCGCTTCCAGGCTCTGTATTCTAAGGCCCGCCACGCCATCCTGGGGCGAAACGATGCCCCGATAGAAGACCAGCTCCTCCTCTTGGGCTTGAATCTTCGCTTGCAGCTCGGCGAGATTCGATTCGACCTGGGAATAGGTCTCACGATCGATCTCGCCAGACGTTTCGACGATCGCGAGCTGTCGCCGCAGCTCCTCGTTGCTTGCCTGCTCCTCGCCGACACGCTCGGCGAGCCCCGCGCTCTCCCGTCGGTGATCGAGGATGGAGTACCCCGCCTGATAGCGGCCGAGCTCGAACGACAGGTACGCGACAGCCAGCACGAGCAACCCGCCGAGCACGTAGCTGAACGCCGAACGGCCGTGCGTGAGCGCCATGCTAGCCCTCAACACCGTCGGTCAATGCGCGCTGCCAGCGCCGCGGCCACCAGGCCGGCGGCGGAGGCGGGCCATCATCGGGGAAGGCCAATGGCCCGAGCTCGTATAGAGCCCGCACGTAAACTGGGCGCTTGAAATAGACAACCTCCTTGACGGGCCGCCAGTAGTCCACCCACCGACAACGATCGAATTCCGGCTCCGGGCCAAGATCGAACCTCACGCGATCCGCATCACTGGTGAGCTGTAGCAGGAACCAGCGCTGCTTCTGCCCGATACACAATGGAGTGCGCTCGCGACGAATGTAGCGGTCCGGCAACCGATAGTGGAGCCAGCCCTCAGTAGCGCCGACGAGCTCGACATCGCTCGACTCGAGCCCAACCTCCTCGCGAAGCTCTCGGAACAACGCCGCCTCGGCGCTCTCCTCGGGCTGGATACCCCCCTGCGGGAACTGCCAGCCGCCGCGCCCGCGCCGGCCGGCGATGAGCACACGGCCGCGCCCGTCGGTGAGGATGATGCCGACGTTCGCGCGAAACCCGTGTTCGTCGATGAAGTCCATGTACCGAGGGATTCTTTCACATCCACGGTACCGGTTCCAAAGTGCATCCCGCTAACTTGTGACTGAATTAGCGGTTGGCGCCCTTTACCGGGCCACCTACACACCGGGCCCGAACCTTCGGGCGAGTTACAGCGGCCGTCAGGTCGATGTTTCCAGATAACGGCGGCCGGCCGCCATGAGCTCCACGAAACCCGCCTCGTCACGACTCTCGACCAGGCGCTGGATGCGCTCGGTCGCCGCGCGTAAAGCCTCTAGTGACGCCGCGCCGAAATCGTTGAGCGTTTGGATGTCGAAATACAGATGCGGGTTGTCTCGCGCCACCAAGCTGGCCACGCGCAGCTGCTCGTCGAACGTTGTGCTCGACATCTTCTGCAGCCGCGGCACGAGCTCGCCGCTCGCCGCGAGTGCCGTGAAGAACGCCAGATTCAGTGCGTGTGACAAGCCAAGAACATAGGCCATCAGCCGATCGTGGTCGTCCACGCTCATCTCGTGTTGTTCGGCCATCGTCGAAGCAAACAGGGCGCGCGCCTCGCGGGTCGCCTGGTCGACGCCGAGATCACAGAACACCACGTGCCGCCCTGATAGCAGCCGCGTATCGGGTCCGAACATCGGGTGAATGGAGGTGACTTTGCAGCCAACCGCAACGAGCGCCTCGAGCCCCTTGCGCAGCGGGCTCTTGAGCGACCCAATGTCGAGAACTAAGCCACGGGGCCGCCTGGTCGCGAGCTCAGCGAGCACGTCACCTGCAATCTGCATCGGTGTCGCAACCACGATGATGTCGTGCTCGAGTGCACCCGTGCGCCAGTCCGCGATGCGCGCGAAGGGGCTTGGCTGAGCGCTCGGATCCGAGATTTCGACAGCAAAGCCCTGCGAGCTCAAGAACTGTGCGAACCACGCGCCCATCTTGCCGGCACCGCCAATGATCAGCACGCGCTTGCCAGCACCGCTGGTTTGTGCCGCGACACGCGTCTGCTCTTGGTGCGTAAGCGAGGCGCGGATCAAGAGCGCCATGATCCCCTCGGCGAGCTCGGGCTCGAGCCCCAGCTCGCGCGCCTGATCGTGCGCGCCTTTCAACACTTCGCGCTCACGCTCATAATCGCGGGTCGGTACGGCGTTCTGGATCTTGTGCGCCCCGATCTCGGCAATGATCTGCTGCCGAGCGGCCACCAGACGAATGAGATCGCGATCGACTTCGGACAAACGTTTACGTAATTCTTCGAGAATCATGGGTACCTCGTGAGGGCGGTTTGTACCCTCCGCCGGGGTCGTGACGCAAGGTCAACCGCCAACGACGGCGGAGGGAAGGATGAGAAATGGCAAAACCGACCATAGAGCTGGTCAGCGAGTCACGTTGCTTCGACGGACGGCAGCTCACCTATAAGCACTTATCGACCGCCTGCGATTGCACGATGCGGTTCGCGGTATTTCTACCGCCCGCAGCCGAGCGCGGCCCTGTGCCCGCGCTGTATTGGCTGTCGGGGCTCACGTGCACCGAGGAGAACTTCAGCATCAAGTCCGGTGCGCAACGCTATGCGGCGGAGCTGGGACTCGCGCTCATCATCCCCGACACGAGCCCACGCGGCGTCAACATTCCCGGTGAAGACGCGCAGATGGACGTCGGCACGGGCGCCGGCTTCTATCTGAACGCAACGGCAGCGCCTTGGGCCGCTCACTATCGGATGTACGATTACATTCGTGACGAGCTCGTCGCGGTCGTGAACGCCAATCTTCCCATCGATCCGGCGCGCAAATCGATCAGCGGCCACTCCATGGGCGGCCACGGCGCGCTCATCATCGGCGTCGGCAACCCCGAGCACTATCGCTCCGTGTCGGCTTTTGCGCCGATTGCCGCGGCTAGCCAATCTGCCTGGGGCCAACGCGCGCTCACGGCTTATATCGGCGCAGACCGCGAGCGTTGGCTCAGGTACGACGCGGCAGCCGTGATTCGCGCCAAACCCAGCCAGCATGAGTTGCTCGTGGACCAGGGCATGTCGGACCCGTATCTTGAGCAACTGCGGCCGGCCGATCTCAAAGCTGCGTGCCGGGAAGCCGGACAACGTTTGACGTTTCGCGAACGTTTCGGCTATGACCACGGCTACTACTTCGTCAGCACGTTCATTGGCGAGCATCTGCGGTTTCACGCCGGTGCGCTGCGCTGAGCACGTAGCCGAATGACGACGTTGTTGCCGTCACCGCCGCCCGAAGACCCCGTGCCGACCGCAATGCGTTGGCTAGCCAACGCCACCGCGCTCGGCCGGCGTAACCCCAACGCCATCGCGCTGGCCACCACGGATGCGGCGGGCATGCCATCGGTGCGCATGGTGTTGTTGAAGGAGTTGGCGCCCGCCGGCTACGCGGTGTTCTACACGAACTACGGTTCGCGGAAGGCGGCCGAGCTTGCTGCCACGGGCCGCGCGGCTGCCGTAATGCATTGGGATGAGCTCGGCTGGCAAGTGCGTTTCGAGGGCGCGGTGTTGCGCTCGCCGGCGGCCGAGAGCGATAGCTACTTCGCGAGCCGGTCGTGGCGCAGCCAAGTCAACGCTTGGAGCAGCGAGCAGAGCCGACCCCTGGCCGACCCCGCCGAGCTCGACCGTCGCGCCGCAACCAAGGCCGCAGAGCTCGGCGTTCGCGCGACCGGCGATTCGCCACTCGCCGGCCGGAGTCTGAAACGGCCTGAGTTCTGGGGCGGTTTTCGGCTCTGGTTCGACACCGTCGAGCTCTGGGCCGAGGGTGCCGACAGGTTCCACGAGCGACTGTGCTATCGGCGCGAACTCGGCGTTGCAGATCAGCATGTTTTTCATCCTGGCCGTTGGAGCTGGCAACGGCTGCAACCCTAGGCGCGCAGGCAGCACGATTGGTACAGCTTCAGTCCATCACCTGTCCCTACTGCTGGGAGACGATCGAGATTACGCTCGACCTATCGGTCGAGGGCCAGCGTTACGTCGAGGACTGCTCCGTCTGCTGCCAGCCAATCGTGATCGATTACCGCGCCGACGGAGCGGAGCTTGCGGAGCTCACAATTACTGCGGAGAACGGCCAGTGAGCCGTTGCCTCGCTTTGCTGCTGTGCTGCAGTTGCGCTCTCAACCTATCCGCAGAGGAGCGCGTTGCCGATATCCGCCAGGGCACCGATCTCAGTGTGGCAATCTCACCCGACGGCACGACGCTCGTGGTGGAGCTCCTCGGCCAGCTCTGGTCGCTGCCGGCGGCTGGCGGCGCCGCTACGCCGCTCACGGCACCGGGTGAACGGACTCGGCATCCACGCTACCGCCCCGACGGCGGAGGCGTGGTCTACCAACGCCTGATCGACGGTCAGTGGGACCTGTGGCTGCTCGATCTCAGCACGGGTGCACAACGTGCGTTGACCGCCACCCCCTACGACGAGCGAGAGCCGGACTTCTCGGCTGACGGTGGCACCGTGGTGTTCGCTGCCAACCGCACCGGCCACTACTGCCTCTGGTCGATCGCGGTCGAGAGTGGCGTGGAAACCCAGCTCACAGAGGAAGAAGGCGACGCGTCCTTCCCGAGCGTCTCCGAGCTCGGCATTGTCGCTTACGTGCTCGAGCGCGGTACCGAGTCGGCGCTGCGCGCGCTCCGCGGCAACGGTGTCGGGACCACGATCCACAGCAGCGCCTACCGCCTCTCGGCACCAACCTGGCGGCCGGGCGGCGGGGTCGTCGTGTTTGGCGAGCAGGACGCGCCGCAGTCGAACCGGCTGCGAATGTTATTGCTCGGCGAGCCGCGGGTGTTGAAGCCGCTGAGCGGCAACGAGGACTTGTTCGGCACTCGCGCCGCCTGGGTATCGGCTGCCGAGTTCATCTACGCCGCCGATGGTCAGCTCTGGCGCCGCGGCCTCGCCAATCCAATGCGCCGGCCCGTGCATTTGTTTGCGGCTCTGGCCGTCGAGGTTCGCGCCCCGCCCACGGACCTGCCACGCTTCGACGCCGCCGGCCCGCGCGCGGCATTCGGGATCAACGGTGCGGTTCGCTCTCCCGACGATAAGCGCACGGCGTTTGCCGCCCTAGGGGATCTTTGGCTCGGGGAGCGCGGCAAGCCGGAGAAGCTCACCGACGACGTCTTCGTGGACTTGGATCCGGTCTTCTGGCCGGACGGTGAATCGATCGTCTTCGCGAGCGACCGCACGGGTCAGTTCGAGCTCTGGCGGCTGACCTTACGGGACCGCCAACTCACGCAGCTAACGTTTGGTGCACTCAAACCGCATCGCCCTGCTGTGCGACCGGACGGCAAGCAGATAGCGTTTCTCGAGACTGACGGGCTCGGCCCCTGGGCCCCTGCACGGCTCAAGGTCCTCGATTGGCCGGGTGGTGATAGCCATGTGGTGGCGACGGGTTTGATCGGCCCCGGCAAGCCTGCTTGGGGGTCCGACGGCCGCGTGAGCGTCCCGGCGCGGGTCGCCGTACCCGTACTGGGATCGAGCCCGGCCGTTAGCGCGGAGTTGCACCCCGATGCCGCTGGCGAACCTGTCGAGGTCACCGCGCTACCGACCGTGGAATGGCAGCCGCCACCACCGCCCGCTGAATACGTCGTCGAGATCGGCCGCCTGTTCGATGGCGTGCGCGCCGACTATCGGCGGCATGTGGACATGCATGTGCGCGACGGGAAGATCGCCGCCATCGTCGGGCGTGGCGTGCTGCCGGCCCGCGGGCCGATCATCGACGCCCGGGACGCCACTGTAATTCCGGGGCTCATCGACGTGCACGCGCACCAGGCCGCCCTCGCCGGCGAGCGTCTCGGCCGGGCTTGGCTCGCCTACGGGGTTACAACCGTTCGCGAAATCGGCACCGACCTGCCCGAAGCTCTCGAGCGCGCCGAAGCGTGGGCGAGCGGCCGGCTGGCCGGCCCTCGCTTGCTCATCACTCCTGCGAGCGGGATGGCGGGAAATGCCGATGCGGCGACGCCGATCCGAGGCTACCCCGGCATTGCCAACGGGTTCGGCCATAGCTTGTTCCGACAGGCGCGACAGCTCGGCTTCCAGCGCGGGCCAGAGCCGCCGTTTGCTGGTTCGGGGCCGAGCGCCTACGAGCTCGAGGTATCGCCAGGTTTCACAGCCTACCAAGACGGCTTCAGCCAGCTGATCGCCTCCTCGACCGTCCTAGCGCCGGGGCTGGCCGCCCTCGCGGGCCTCGGCGGCTGGCCGGACGCCGCTACACACCCGGCTCGCGACGCAGCCTATCGCTCTCTGTTCACGCCGTATGAGCAGGCGACTTGGAGCCAGGCAGGCCCCATCGCCACGGCAGTGCCCGCCCTGCAACAGACCGTGGCCCGATTGATACGGGGCGGCGGGCGCGTGGCCGCGGGCTCCGACGCCCCTCTCGTCCCCTACGGCCTTGGGGTTCACGTCGAGCTCGCGTTGCTCGGCGGTACGGGCATTGCCAACGACCAAGTGCTGCGCATCGCGACCGCAGAGGGGGCGTTAGCCCTCGGCCTCGAGCAGCAGATCGGCACGCTCGAGGAGGGCAAGCTGGCCGACTTCGTCGTGCTCGACGGCGATCCGCTGGCACGCCTCACGGATACGCTGAAGATCGTCGCCGTGGCCAAGGGCGGCGTCTGGCACGAACGGCAAGCACTCCTAAACGCACCCTAGCCTGTCAGGACCCTTTACGTTGGCCGTCGATCACGCGCTCGGCGGGCTCCAGAGGTGATCGAAAAATGCGCAACATTACGAAACAATCGGTTACACGTGTCTTCTAAAACGTTGCACGAAGGATGTTATGTAAGAGGTCTGTCGAAGACTTTTACATGTCTGGGCTCCACTCGAGGTTCCGAGCGTAGCGAAAATACCTAACTTCGTGATTTTACATGTTAATCCTTGCTTGGCACGTGTCTTGCTTTAAACAGGGCGTCCCACCCAGGGACTAGTGAGTGCGCAAACAGACAGAAAACGATGCGAATTAGCAAAGGGTTCTGTTAAATTTGAAAACCTTATAGAAGAACAAGAAAGTAGAAGAACAAGAAAAGAAAATTGGCTGGACAATAAGAACAAGTCGCTCCGCGCTCTCGGGCGTGAGGAGCAGCAGCCAGGCCGCATACTTGAAACCGTAAACTCCGATAAGAAGAAAATTCTCTGACCCGGCGTTCCCACCGCCGGGTTTTTCTTTTTTGGGACCGAAAACGTGATCGGCAACCGCGTGCCTTCCGCAGCGTTGGTGATTGACTAGCTGCCCCTTCGGCGCATCGCAGCATTCATGTTCAAACGTCTGCGCATCGCGGTACTGCTGTACATCTTGCTATTCGTCGCCGCTGCCCAATGGCTCGCCGCCCGCCGCTCGAGCGATTGGGACGCACCGCTGTGGGTGGACATCTACACGGTCGACGGCGATCGCCGCGGCACCACGCGCAAATACCTGGATAGCCTCGAGCCCGCCGAGTTCAGCGCAGTCGAAGAGTTCTTCACCACCGAAGCGCGGCGGCATGGCCTCGCACTCGAGCAGCCCTTCCGTCTGCGCATCGTCGCGGAGCACCCGGACACGTTGCCCGCGCTCGGCGCTCGACCAGGCGCTCTCGGCACGCTTTGGTGGAGCCTCCGAATGCGCTGGCTCGCAGCCAGATTGCAGTGGGAAAACACCGGTCCGAGCGGCGACATCGTCGTCTTCGCGGTGTTCCATGAGCCGGCCGAGCAGGTTGGCCTCGATCGATCCACGGCTCTCGCGAAAGGACAGATTGCCGTGGTCAATCTGTTCGCCGCCGACTATGCACGGGGGGCGAACGGCGTGGTGCTTGCGCACGAACTGCTGCATACGCTCGGAGCGAGCGATAAGTACGAGCCCCAGTCGAACGCGCCGCGATTCCCCGACGGCTACGCGATGCCGGATGCGCAACCCCTGCTACCGCAGAGCAAGGCCGAGCTGATGGCGGGCCGCATCCCGCTCGATGAGCGGCGCGCCGTGATCCCCGACAACCTGCGGCAGGTGTTGATCGGCCCTGCGACTTCGCGGGAGATCGGCTGGTCGCACTGACACCTCCGCGCGGTCACGGCGTATCATGCCGCCCTTGGCAGTCAGCGGGCAGCGACGTGGGGCATCGACTCAGCAAGATCTACACGCGCACGGGCGACGACGGGACCACCGGACTCGCGGATGGCCAACGCGTCGACAAATGCGACGTGCGCGTCGAAGCGTACGGCGCCGTCGACGAGACCAACAGCGCCCTCGGAATGTTGCTGGCTGAGCCGAACGTTCCGGCGTCGTTGCGCGACTGCCTGACCCGCGTCCAGCATGAGCTCTTCGACGTCGGCGCCGAGCTCTCCCTACCGGGTTACGAGCGGATCGCCGCAAAGCACGTGCAGCAGCTCGAACACGATCTCGATGAGTTGAATGCGCCGCTACCGCCATTGGCAGAGTTCGTTCTTCCAGGCGGCAACCGCGCCGCAGCAATCTGCCACCTGGCGCGCACGATTTGCCGCCGTGCAGAACGCCGCGCCTGGGCAGCTGCCAAAGTGACGGCAATCAATGACGAGGTGTTGCGCTACCTCAATCGCCTGTCGGACCTGCTGTTCGTCGCCGCCCGTTGCTTGGCTCGCCAGGACGGCGACCGAGAGACGCTATGGCAACGTTGACCTGCCCGCATCCTCTGCCAGCAAACGCCTGAGCTCGGCCCATTCGAAGGCTGGACCAGGGTCGGTCTTCCTCCCGGGTGCAATGTCGCTGTGACCAACCACCTCGGCGTTGGCGAGGGACGGATAGCCGCGCCGCAGCGCCCCGATGAGTTCGGCGAGAGCGCGGTACTGGCCTGCAGCGTACGGCAGCTCATCCGTGCCCTCGAGCTCGATGCCGACGGAAAAATCGTTGCAAGCGGTGCGGCCGCAGTAGAGGGATCGACCGGCATGCCAAGCGCGCGCGGTGAATGGGACGTACTGGGTCAACTCCCCGTCGCGACTGATTAGCGCATGAGCTGAGACCGTGGCGTTACAGATAGTCGCGAAGTACGGATCTGCGTCCACGGGCAACTCGTTGCAGAAGAAGCGATCGATCCAGCCGTTACCGAACTGACCCGGCGGCAAACTGATGCCGTGGATCACGATGAGCCCAAGCTCCGCGTCGGGCGGCCGCGCATCGCAGTTGGGCGACACCACGCGCCGCACATCTAGCAGCCATCCTGTTGCGGGATCGATGGTCACGGTCGGCTGAGTGGAGCTGCTAAAGTGAGGCGCACACGAAACACATGTTCACAATATAGCAGTCCCGCGGCGCGGACTTCGCCAAGGGTTCGGTAGACCTCAATGTTGGTCCCAAAACGCCGCGTGACGCGGCTGTACGTCGAGCGCGATCTCGCAGGCGACACCTTGGCGCTCGACGAGCGCGAGGCTCACTATCTCGGCCACGTGCTGCGCCTGCAGCGGGGCGACGAGCTCATCGCCTTCAACGGCCGGGGCGTGGAACGCCACGCCAGCGTCGGCTCGTTGCAGCGCCGCGAAGCGATGCTCGAGCTGCGTGCAGAGCATGCGGCACTGCCGGAGTCTCCGCTCGATCTGACGCTGCTGCAGGCCCTGCCGAAGGCCGACGCCATGGACCTCATCGTGCAAAAGGCCACGGAGCTCGGCGTCCGCAGCATCGTGCCGGTGTACAGCGAATTCAGCGTCGTCAAGCTCGACGCCGAGAGAACCGAGCGGCGCGTTCTGCACTGGCGCCGAATCGCGCAGAGCGCCTGCGAGCAATGCGGCCGTCATAGGCCGCCGCAAATCGAAACACCGACCCCCCTGACTGAAAGTCTCGACAAGCTCCGCCCGACGGCCACTCGGCTGGCCCTTGACCCCGAGGCCACAACCACTTTTGCGCACGCGACTCCGCCGACCGACGGCGTCGTTGTCGCCGTCGGCCCTGAGGGTGGCTTCGCCGCGGCGGACTGGCGGCGACTCGACGCAGCTGCATTCCAGCGCGTGTCGCTCGGCGCACGCGTGCTACGCGCCGAGACGGCGGCCATAGCGGTCGGCGCGATCGCGCAATCGCGCTGGGGCGATCTCTAAACGGAGCGGGCCAGTTCAGGGCGCCGCGGGCAGGTCGGCGATCATGCGCTCGAGGCGTTCGACGTCTGGGATCAACGGAAACTCGTGGATCATCCGCGCCCGGCACAAAGCTGGAAAACCTTCAGGAAGAGCATGCTCCGTGTCGAGTCCGAGCACATCGGGGTTGATGCGCACGAGCTGCGGGAAACCCTGCGTCAGAATGCCGTAATAGCCCCCCTTGAGATCTTCCGTGATGGCGTGGAAGACAACGACGCGAGTGCGGCTGCGCCTGGTTTTGCGCTCTTCGCCGGGCGGACCGTCGAACGACACGACCGGCACGGGTCGATTGTTCCAGTCGATCACGCCGAGAAACCAGTCAGGCATCCCCGAGTCGCGGGTGCGCGCCGCATCGGCAAACGCGATGACCTCCGCGACGCACATGCGGGGTACGAGCAGTCGCTCTCCGCGCAGTGGAATCAGGAGGCTGTAGAGTTCCTTCTGCTCGGCGCTCACGGCATGACTCCACGCTTTGGGCTCCGCCCGCGGCTCATAGGTGCCTGCCCACCAACGCCTCGATCGCCGCCACGAGTTGGACTTCCTGGTACGGTTTGCTGAGGTAGTCGTTGACACCGATCTCGATGGCCTTGGCGCGATGCTTCTCGCCCGAGCGGGACGTGATCATGATGATTGGCAGATGTTTGATTCGTGGATCGTTGCGCACATGTGTGGCGAGCTGATAGCCATCCATGCGCGGCATCTCGACGTCGAGCAGAATGATGTCGATGGGGTGCTCTTTTAGTACCGTAATCGCGTCCACGCCGTCGCGCGCCGTGTATACCTTGGCACCGCGTCTCTCAAGGAGCCGCTGGGTGACGCGCCGCATCGTGATCGAGTCGTCGACGACGAGGGCCGTGAGAGGTGTCGCAGCAGCCGGAGGTGGCTGCGCTATAACGGTGCTATCCGCCGCTCGCTGCGTCCGCACAAGCGTTACCGCATCGAGGATCATGATGACGCGCCCATCGCCGAGAATCGTGGCGCCCGTCACTCCGGGCACACTCGCGATGTGCGGTCCGAGCGTCTTCACAACGATCTCGCGGCTGCCCTCTAGCGCATCTGTCAGCAGGGCGGTCGAGTTCTCGCCCGCGCGAATCAGCACGAGCGACACGGCGTTCTCATCTTCGGGCAGTGCCGACGGCGCCGACCCGACCAAGCTGCCGAGGTGCTGAATGCGATAGATCACTCCACCGTAGTCGAGCTTGGGCTCGTCGTCGGTCAGGTGCTTGAGGATCTTTCCACGCCCGAGGCGCGTGATACCTTCGACCGTCGGCAGCGGCAAGGCGAAGGTTTCGTCCCCCACGTTGACGATCAGCGCGTGCGTGATTGCCAGCGTGTACGGCAGACGGATCAGGAATCGTGTGCCTTCGGTCGTAGTGGTCTCGACCCGCAGCGAGCCACCGAGCTTCTTGACCTCGTTGTCGACGACATCCATGCCGACGCCGCGACCCGCAGCTTGGGTGAGCTCACTCGCCGTGCTGAACCCGGGTTGGAGGATCAACTCCACGGCTTGCGCGTCCGTGATCTTCTGACCCGGGGCGAGCAAGCCTTTCTCATAAGCCTTGCGGCGAATCGCGGCAAGATCCAGGCCGCCGCCGTCATCGCCCACTTCGATGATGACCTCCGCGCCCTCGCGCTTGATCTTTAGCCAAACTTTGCCGACTTCGGGCTTGCGTCGCTGCCGGCGCACGGCCGGCTTCTCGATACCGTGCGCCACGGCGTTGCGCAATAGATGCTCGAACGGCGGGAGCATCGACTCGAGCACTTGACGATCGATCTCGCTGTTCTCTCCATCGACGACGAGATCCGCGAGCTTGCCCGTGTCCTCGCAAGCCTGGCGAACGATCCGTGCGAGTCGCGCCACGTGACGCTGGAAGGGCACCATGCGCGTCTGCATGAGCCCGCTCTGCAACTCTGCGGTGACGCGCGTCTGTTGGGTCAGCAACGTATCCGTTTCGTTGGTGAGCCCGTTCAACAGCTCGTTGATGCTCGCCACGTCATTTGCGGACTCCGCAAGGGCGCGCGACAACTGTTGGATCGTCGAGTAGCGATCGAGCTCGAGCGGATCGAAGCCGCTCTGCATATCGACGTCGTCCTGGTGGCGGTGCAGGATCTGCGCCTCGGTCTCGGCTTCCAGCTTGCGCAGTTGATCGCGTAGACGCGACACCGTGGCTCCGAGCTCGCCCAAATGAAACTCGATCGAGCGCATTTGTTGGCTGAGCCGCGACTGGAAGATGTTGATCTCGCCCGCACCATTGAGCAGCGAATCGAGCAACGCTGCATCGACGCGAGCCGTCTCGGCACGCTCACCGCCGCGCCGCTCGACCAGCCCTGCGGGAGCGACGACCGTCGGACTCGCAGCCGGCACGATCTCGGCGGCGGGCGGCGGTTCAATCTGCGGGATCTCGTGCCAGGCCGTATGCTCGACGATGGTCGGCTCGTGGATCACGAGCTCCTCGACGAGGGTCAACGCGTCGATCGTTGGCTCATCGACCGGCTCGACCAACACGCGACGCCCCTCGGCCGACTTGGCCGCTGGCGGCAACCCAGGCGGGGATGCCACGACCCCAGGGACGGCCGTTGCAACCGGCGGCGCAGCCGCAGCAACGGCTGCCACGGGCGCCTCGAAACCCTCGAGCTGCTCGACGAGTACCGCCGCCGACTCGATCGGCCGTCCCGAATCGATCGCATCGCGCATTCGCTGCAGCGTGTCGAGACCACGCTGCACGAGATCGACGGCCGCAGCCGTCGGCTGACTACGGCCGTCGGCAATCCGCTCGAGCAGCGTTTCCAGCGCGTGACTGAGATCGCCCATCGGGAGGATCCCCGCCATGCGAGCGCCGCCCTTGAGCGTGTGCAAGAAGCGCTGTAGCGCCACGACCGCGCCGCCCGACTCCGGAACCTGGCGCAGGGTACGCAGCGCCACCTCGGCTTCGTCGAGAACCTCGGCAGCTTCCTCGGCGAAGATCGCCGCGATCTCTGGGTCGAACGCTGCACCTGGCACCGCAGCAGTTGGGGCTGCGTCGGCCGGGGCTGGCTCGATCCCCGCGGGCGTTTCGGTAGGCTCCGCGAGCGCGCCGAGCTCCTTCGGCACGGCGGGATTGAGCATTACTGAACGGCCCGCTGCCAAGCCATCGGCCATACGCGCGACTTCGTCGGCTGCCGAGCGCAGGGCAGCGAGCCCGGCAGTCGTCGGCGTCGAACCTGCTTCGAAGAGCCGGCGCAGGTGTTCGGCGAGCGGCTCCGCGAGTGCCATCGCGGGCTCAAAGCCCGCCATCCGCGCGCTGCCGAGCAGCGTATGACACGCTCGATAGAGCGGCTCAGTAACGGCTTGCGGAGCACCCTGCTTGGCAGTATCGGATAGGTACTCGCGCATTACCCCGAGATGGTTGCGCATCTCCTTGACGAAGATGTCGATCAGCACCGGATCCATCGGCGCCGTTTCGGCCTGATCGACGGCGGCCGTCGCTAGCGCGGGCGTGCGGACGGACTGACTCGTGAGGCTTTCAGCCTCCGTATCGCCTTCCGCAAAGGCCTCTGCTTGCTTCATGAGCAACTGCACGTCGACCTTCGGCGGCAACCCGACCTCGAGCTGCTCGATGAGCTGCGGCAGCGTCTTGGCCGCTTCAGCCACGAAAGCGACCATGGCAGGCGTCGTCGCTAGGGTCTGGTTGATGAGCCGGTTCAGGAGGTTCTCGATGCCCCAGGCGAACTCGCCTACGGCCTGTGCGCCGACCATCCGACCGCTACCTTTGAGCGTGTGGAACGACCGCCGCACCGCGAGCAGTGCCTCTCCGTTCCCGAGGTCAGCCATCCACAGCGGCAGATGCTTGCCGATGTTGGCGACCTCCTCCTTCGACTCTTCAATGAAGACCTCGAGGAGCTCCGGATCGGAACGGTGCTTGTCCAGTTCCACGACCGCAGGCTTGCGGGCGGGCGGCTTCGCCGACGACGACGGCGGCGCGACGGTGGCCGCGGCCGGGGCTGGCATCGCTTTGACCGAAGGAAGCGTCTCTAGCAGGTCGAGGCAACGCTCCGCGTTGTCGATCATGTACCACGGGTCGTTGCGTCCGGAGCTCACCGTTTCCATGTAGTACTCGACGCTGACGATGGCGTCCGCCAACCGCTCGAGATAGTCGGGCCGCAACGTAATGCCCGATGGTGCAAGGCGCGTCGCTATGACGTCGCCGACGCGCCCCACCACTTGGGCGGCCTTGGCCTTGTTCAGCATCAGCAGGCCCGCGATGATGCCCCGCAGTTGCGGCTTGATCTGCTCGAGCGGCCGTCCGTCGCTCGGATGATCGACGAGCTGGATCACGGCTTCCTTGATCTTGGCCAAGTTCACCGTGCACTCGCGCATGACCGCTTGAGTCACTTGGTGTTGTTGGCTGTCGCCGGCGCCGTCTTCCGCCGCATCGCCGTCGTCACCCGGCAACACGGCCCGCACCAGCTCGCGATCCAAGGTGTCCTCGACGTCGAGTAGCGTGGCAGCGACTTTCTCGAGCACGCCTTGGCCGGACACCTTGCCGTTGGCAACAATTCCAGCAAGCACTTGAGTCTCGCGCTGAATCTGACCGCGAGATCTGTCGAGACCGAGCACGCCGAGCGTGTCGCCGATCTTTTTCAGCATGTCGACTTGCGGACTGAGCGTGTCTGGTTCTTGCATCCCCGTGCGCACGAAGATATCTAGCGCGTCCTTGACCGTTGCCAAGTCCTCCTTGATGGCCTTAGCCACGGTGCGCATGAGCTTGATGCTCGGCCCCGACAAGCCTTCGCGAGCCTGCTCGAGCTGCTCCTCACCTGGGAGCATTTCGTTCAATTTGTACTTCTCGCGCAAGGCGTCGATCAGTGGATAGTCGCCGGTGGCTCGAGCCGCGTAATACAACAGGCTGTTCAGGAGGTCGATCGGCGGCGCGTTCACGAGCGCGGCCTCACCGCCATCGATGAGCCGTTTCAGCTGCCGATCCGCTTGGCCGACCAGGCGCTTCAGAGTCACGGTACCCTCGAGTCCGCCACCGCGGACCGCGGTCAGCACCGCCGTCAACACGGTCCAGAGCTGCTTGACCTGCTCGGCAACCGCGGCCCGCTCGAGACTCGAGCCGACCCGCACTAGCTCGTCAAGGTGCCGGTTCGTATCGCTGCCCTTGATCCACCCAAGCAGCGCCATTTGGAACGCCGGGCGAAACCGTTGTGCGACCTTCTCGAAACCGCGTCCAATTTCGGCGGCCGTCGCCGCGTTGGAGCGTACCTCGAGATGCCGCTCGAACGGCCCGGAATTCAGGAGAACGAGCGTGCCTTCCGACAACGATGGCCTGTCACGCGCATGGCGCAGATCGTTGAGCAGCGGCAGCAACACCAACGCCACGTCCTTGCCGCCACTGAGCAGACGCTCCAGGTACGCCGGTAGCTGCACCATGGCCCGCGTCAAGGCCTCGATGCCCTCTTCCGCACGCACTTGTTCGTCCGGCTCGGCCAAGCGACGACAAGTCAGCTCCATCTCTTCCGCGAGCAAGGCGGCGCCGTGAATCTCGACGATCTTCAACGCCCCGCGAGCGAGGTGCAGCAAGTCGGCCGCGCGCTGCAACGAATCTGGCCCGGAATGCCCGTCGACATAGTCCTCGAGCTCGCGCCGCGCAGCATCGAGCGTGCTCGCGAGCTCTCGACTGACGAGCTCGAACGAATGAGCTGCTAGATCATCCATGGTGCTGACAGCCATAAGCGCGGACTAGCCCGATTTACGGCGGCGCGGCGCGACCGGCGGCGCCGGCTCCGCCGACTGCGCTGCCTGCTCCGCGCGCTCGAGGTTGGCGGCAACGCGCGACGCGCTCAGCACACCGGTACCGCCGCCTTGATTGGGCAGGGTAAATCCGGCAATAGTGTGGCGCAGCTGCGACGCGAGCTCGGACAGTTTGCTGATGGCGGTCGACGTAGCCGCCGTCGACTCGTTGGTCTTCGAGCTGATTTCGCGCAGCACATGCATGTTCTTGGTAATGGCGCTCGCTACGCTGGCTTGCTCCTTCGACGATCCGGAAATGTTCTGCACGAGGCTCGCGATCTGATGCGACACTTGCTCGATCTCGTCGAGCGCCGCACCCGCGTTCTCGGCCAACAGCGCACCGCCGACAACATCGGTGGTGCTGCGCTCCATCGACATCACGGCTTCGTTGGTATCGGATTGGATCGTGCTCACGAGCACTTCGATCTTTTTCGTCGCGTTCGTGGAGCGCTCGGCAAGCTTCTGTACCTCGTCGGCGACGACGGCGAACCCGCGGCTCGCCTCCCCGGCGCGCGACGCTTCGATCGAGGCATTGAGCGCCAGGATATTGGTCTGCTCGGCGATTTCTTCGATCAACTCGACGATGTTGCCGATTTCTTGGGAGCTCTCGCCCAAACGTTTGATGCGCTTCGAGGTGTCTTGAATCGTCTCGCGAATCGTATTCATGCCGGCAATGGTGCGCCGCACCGCTTCGCCGCCTTTGTGCGCGATCTCGACCGAGTGCCGCGCCACGTCCGAGCAACGCTCTGCGTTACCGGAAACCTCCTCGATCGAAATGGCCATACGACCCATCGATTCCGACGCCGCCGCAGCTTGTTTCGCCTGGGTCTCAGCCGCGCGCAGCAGATGGCGCGCAGTGCCCTCTGTCTGCTTCGACGCTGCGTCGACGAGGAGCGACGAGTCGTTGATGGTCGCGACGAGGTCGCGCAACGCTTCGATCGCGTAGTTGATCGAGTCAGCGATGGCTCCCGTAATATCCTCGGTGACGGTTGCTTGCACCGTCAAGTTGCCATCGGCCAAGCTGGAAAGCTCATCGAGCAGGCGCAGAATCGCTTGCTGGTTGCGCTCATTCTGCTCCGCCTGAATCTCCGCTGCCCGGCGGAAATCACGCGCCCGGTAGTAGACGAACATCATCAACAGTGTAATGAGCAGCGCTGCACCGACGAGCCACAATGGCAACCGGCTCGTGCCGCCGCTGGCGGTACCGCCACCGTCCACGCTGCGATAGCGCTCGAGCAGCTCATTGGCGGCGCCGTCAAATGCATCCGCGGCTTCTGCGGCCGCAGTCAGGGAGCCTGCATTGGTCGCAATCGTGGCGATCGCAGCGCGCGTCTGCTCGAATAACTTCCCGGCGGCGTCGAGATCCGCCTGCGCGACCTGGCCGCTCACTGGCGTCAAGCCGAGGCTCGCGTCCTCGCCCCGCAAGCCGCGAATGATCTGATCGAGGTATTGCTCGGCATCACCCAGACGCCGCACAACGTCGTCCGCCGCCATGCCCACGCCGAGTGAGCGCAGATTCTGCTGCAAACCCTCCACCGTAAGCTCGAAACGCGCTAGGTACGGTTGGTTCGTCTCGAGATCGGCCGGCGCCAAGGCGCTCGCCAGATTGCCCGTAGCGACCAGGAGCTGCGGCGCGAGCTCGAGAATGTCGGTCCGCGCATCCTGCAGCTCGAGCAACGGGCCTCGCGCGGCGAGCAATGTCTCGAGGCTGCCGTCGAGCCGTTGCCACAGCGCGGCGTCGGCGCCGAGCCGGCGCGCCGCAACGCTCGCGGATTCATTGCTCGCCAGTGCCGCGCGTAGCCGCGTAAGCGTACTGCGGCTCTCCTCTAAGCGCCCGAACCCACCCCCACCGACCACTGCCGCTCGCGCTTCGACGCGAGCGGCTTGAGCCGTGGCGACCAGTTCGCCCAAACCGCCGTCGCTGGCAGGCGCCGCGCGGTCGCTCCACCACACCGCGCCGGCTGCGGCGACCAGCACCACTCCCAGCACGATACCGAGCGGCGGCAGGAGTTTCGGCCAAGGACTCGACTTGATCATGCTCGCGTCATGCCTTCGCCGACTCACCAGCTGTCAAAAACTGCCGATCCTCGAGCAGCCGGAGCAGACTGAAGCGGGGCCAAACCTCCGAGTTGCGACGATAACTCCCGTCCAGATAGTGCTCACAACGAATCACGCTAGCCGGCGCCTCATCGTTGTAGTCCGAGGCACCGAAGCGGCGAAAACCGATGACCTCGTCGACGATCAGTCCCGTGGGGACCTCGCGGCTCGCAACGACCAAAACGCGCGCTTGACGATCGGCGGCGGGTCCACCCGCCCCCAGGAACGACTTCAAATCGACCACGGTGAGCAGTTGCCCACGCAGATTGGCGATACCGCGCAACCAGGGCTTAGCCCCCGGAACACGCGTCACGTGCTCTGGCACCGGAAGCACTTCGCGTACATCGGCGCGGCTCGTCACGAATCGTTCCGCGCCAAGACGAAAACCGATGCCGACCCACTCGTCCGCAGACTCGGGGGCGCCCTCGCGAGCCGCGATCGCCGCACGAGCGCGCCGCTCGATCTCGAGCAATAGCTCGAAAGGGTGCTCGGCCAACGCTTGGAGGTTCAAACGCCCGACCCTCGATCCAGGACTTCCTGAGCCTTGGCGATCAGGACAGCCTCCGTCACCGGCTTGACGAGGTAGTCGACCGCACCCTGGCGCATGCCCCAGATCCGGTCCGTCTCTTGATCTTTGGTGGTAATCATGACGACGGGAATCGATTTCGTTTGCGGATCGCGCGTCAGCGTCCGTGTGGCTTGATAGCCGTTGACTCGCGGCATAACAACGTCCATGAAGATCAGATCCGGCCGCACTTCACGAGCGAGGCTCAAGCATTCCGAGCCGTCGGCAGCCGATACCGTGTCGAAACCGTGCTTCTCGAGGGCGGTCTTCAAGACGTGCACCTCGGTGGGTGAATCATCGACGATCATGATCAACGCCATACCACTGTCCTTTGCGCTCCGCTCACTTCATCACGTGGCTGTGGATGGCGCCCAAGAGCTCGTCTTTGGTGAAGGGTTTGGTCAAGTACTGCTCCGAGCCGACCAGGCGGCCGCGAGCACGGTCGAACAGCCCGTCTTTGCTCGACAGCATGATGACCGGCGTGTCTTTGAATACCTTGTTGTGCTTGATCAGCGAGCAAGTCTGATACCCGTCGAGTCGCGGCATCATGATGTCGACGAAGATGACGTCCGGGCGGTGATCGGCGATCTTCGACAGGGCATCGAAACCGTCGACGGCGGTGAATACCACGCAGCCCTCTTTCGCCAGCAGCGTCTCCGCTGTTCTGCGAATCGTCTTGCTATCGTCGATGACAAGGATTTTCAAGCCCTGTAAGTTGCTCTTCGGGCTTACTGCACTGCTGCCAGACACTCGTTTTCCTCCCGCAGGCCGTTCGGAGTTCAAAGGCCCGGAGCCGAGCATGTAACCCTCGGACTCAACGCGCCTTTTAACATATCGGCGTGATGCCTTCCATCGACCGGCGCGCAACGGCTCGCGCCTGCTCGGGCATTGGCGAAAATCGAGATATGGTAGCGTTGCGCATTTCCATCGAACTGCGAACCTGCACGCAAAAAGCGAGGATAGATAGCGATGAGCCAGCCGCGGCGGTTGCTCGGCGTCGTAATGGACCCGATCGAGACCATCAAACCAAAGAAAGACTCGACGCTGGCGATGCTGCTGGCGGCACAACGCCACGGTTGGGACCTCGTCTACTTCCGGCAGCAGGATCTCGAGGTCCGGGGCGGCGCCCCGCGTGGACACGGATCCAGGCTCACGGTGAGCGGCGATCCGCAGCACTGGTTCGAGCTCGGCGCCCCGTGGATTGGCGGCCTCGAGGGGCTAGACGTCCTGCTGATGCGCAAAGATCCGCCCTTCGACATGGAGTACATCTACACCACCTACATCCTGGAGCTCGCCGAGAACCGCGGCGTGCTCGTGGTCAACAAGCCGGCCAGCCTGCGCGATATCAACGAGAAGGCGTACACGTCGTGGTTTCCACAGTGCACGCCACCGAGCCTCGTCACTCGGTCGCATGCCGCGCTGCTCGAATTCTTAAAGGAGCACGGCAAGATTGTCCTCAAGCCGTTCGACGGAATGGGCGGCCGGTCGATCTTCGTGGTGACCGCCGGCGACCTCAACGTCAACGTGATCATCGAGACCCTCACCGACCATGGCGGGAAGTTCACGCTCGCACAGCGCTATATTCCCGAGATCGTGGACGGCGACAAACGGGTGCTGCTCATCGATGGGCAGCCCATCGACTACGCGCTAGCGCGCATTCCAGCGCCCGGTGAGAGCCGCGGCAATCTCGTGATGGGCGCGAAGGGCGAAGGCCGACCCCTGACGGAGCGCGACCGCTGGCTCTGCAGCCAGGTGGGGCCCACCTTGGCCAAGAAGGGCGTGCTGTTCGCAGGCCTCGATGTGATCGGCGACTACCTCACCGAGATCAACGTCACGAGTCCCACGGGAATTCGTGAACTCGATCGCGAATTCAACATCGATATCGCTGCTAAGCTCATCGCCGCTATCGACCGTAAGTTGGCTGCCAGGGTGGCCTAACGCTTCGGTTATACTGACGGCGAGCTGGTTATAGGTGGAATTGACGTGCAGACAATTCCGCAGCAGGCGCCCGATACCGATCGATTGGGCTCGACGCTGTTTCTGGCGGCATTAGCCCACGGAATCATCATTCTCGGTGTGACGTTTACCGTCGACTCGCTCGACGACGGTCGGGCCGTACCATCGCTGAATGTCACGCTCGTCATCGACACCGAGCGCGAGGAGTTGGCCGTCGATACCGCGGAGTTTCTCTCCAATCGGGATCAGGCCGCTGCCGGGCAGGCCGCCCGCGGGTTGCGTCCCACCAGCGTGCTCTCGGCGCAGCAGCGTTTGACCCAGGCCGGCGACCCGCTCGGCGCGGATCTGACCGACGGCGCACCGCGCGACGACGCCCCGAGTGCCGAGCAGCTCGTTAGCCGCGGCAGCGGTGGCGGCCGCGTTCAGGCCACGCCGCAACCTACCGATGACCCCGCGGCGGTGCCACAAAAGGCCGCCGCGCTCGTCGCGCAACTCGCCCCACAAACGACGGCCATGGAGCTCAGCGCGCGCGCCGAGCTACCGAGCGGCCGCGACGAGTCGCGCACGCTGATAGCGACTCCGAGCACGCGTGAGTCGGGGCTCGCAGAATACTTGGACGGCTGGCGGCGACGCGTCGAACGAATCGGCACGGCCAACTACCCCGCGACCTTCCTCGGCGATCTCGGCGTTGGGCGGCCGACTTTGGAAGTGGTCATCAACGGCGATGGGCGGCTCGAAAATATCGTCGTACGCCGTTCATCGGGGGACAAGGCACTCGACCAGGCCGCCCTCAAGATCCTGCGACTCGCTGCACCGTTTGAGCCGTTGCCCGAGAGTATTCGCGCCAAATACGACGTGCTGCGTTTTGCCTACGAGTGGGACTTCTCGCCAGGGAGCCGCAGCGACGCGGCTGCGACGGCAAGCCGCTGATCGCGGTGACCGAGGGTGCTACGATAGGCTATCGTCGGACTAGCGAGCGCCACTTACGATGCGGTCGTTGCAAGATCACTTCCTGATCGCAATGCCTGCGATGGCCGATCCGCATTTCAACGAGACGGTCACCTACATCTGCAAGCACGATGCCGACGGCGCGTTTGGTGTCGTCATCAACCGCCCGAGCGACCTGTCATTGGCCGAGATGCTCGGCCAATTCGCCATTCAGCTCGCAGATCGCAGCAAGGCCGAGCAACCGGTGGTCTACGGCGGACCGGTCGAGCCCCAACGCGGCTTCGTCTTGCACCGCTCCGAACAGACCTTCGACGCCACGCTCACCGCGAGCAGCGAAATCAGGGTGACGGTCTCGCTCGACATCTTGGCGGCCATCGGCCACGGCACGGGACCCGAGCCCGTACTCGTCGCGCTCGGCTATGCCGGCTGGGGCCACGGCCAGCTCGAGGCCGAGTTGCAGGCCAACTCGTGGCTCACCGTCCCGGCCAGCCCGGCGATCATCTTCGACACGCCGTTCGAGCAGCGCTGGACGGCGGCGCTCGGGCTGCCGGGCGTCGACATTCAGCGCATCACCGACTATGCCGGTCACGCGTGACTGGCGACAGGGTTGCCGGCGTGGCGCAACCTAGCGACCGCGACATCGTGGTCGCATTCGACTTCGGTCTGCGGCGTATCGGCATCGCCACCGCCAACCTCACCACGCGAACCGCATCGCCCCTGACGACTCTGCGCCTCGACCGCGACGTGCCCTGGACCGATATCGATCGGCTCATGAGCGATTGGCGCCCCGCACAGCTCGTGGTCGGCGTACCCGAAGGCGACGGGGCCGCGGCCATCGCGCGGCGGGCGCAGGAGTTCGCTGCTGCGCTGACCGAGCGGTACGGCGTGGCCGTTGCCACCGTGGACGAAACGTTGACCTCTGTGACGGCGCAGGCGGAGCTGGCAGCGGGGCGCCGATCCGGCTATCTTCGCCGCCGCGTGGGCCGCGGCCGAGTCGACCGAGTGGCCGCGTGTTTGATCGCGGAGCAATGGATGAACGAGCAGAGGGAAGCTGCGCCTTGAGCTATCGACCGGATCGCGGCAGCGTGTTCCTCGAGGACGCGCGCATCGTCGCCCACCAGGCTTTTGCCGGACAGCAATACATTCTGCGCGTGCACGCCCCGCTTGCCGCGCGGCGGGCGAGCCCAGGCACCTTCGCCCACATTGCGTGCGATCCCGCCGTGGCTCTGCGCCGACCGCTGTCGATCATGCGTGCCGATCCCGAGCAGGGCTGGCTCGAGTTTCTCTATAAACCGCGCGGCGTTGGCCTGACGAAGCTCGCGGCGCGCCGCCCTGGGGAGTCGCTGAGCGTCATGGCGCCGATCGGCCACGGCTTCAGCGTGGACGCACGCCGCCCTCGGCTGCTCGCCCTCGGCGGCGGCGTAGGCATCCCGCCGATGGTCTTCCTCGCGGACCAGGTCCGCTCGCAGCCGCAGTTACACCCGTTGGTGCTGATGGGCTCCGAAGTGCCATTTCCGTTCGATCTCGTCGAGTCGCACCTTGCCGTGCCAGGCGCGAGCGTTACTGCAACCCACAGCGTGGCACTGCTCGAAAATTGGGGCGTGCCGTCGCGCCTCGCAAGCAACGCCGGCTTCGCGGGCGCCCAGCGCGGTTTCATCACGGATTTGGCGCGCGACTGGCTCGAAGCATTGCCCGCTGCCGCGCACGGCGAGGTTCAGGTGTTTGCTTGCGGACCGACGCCAATGCTCAAGGCCGTGGCAAAGCTGACCCGCGATTTCGACCTACCTTGCCAGGTAGCCCTCGAAGAGTTCATGGCGTGTGGGATCGGGGGGTGCGCCGGCTGCAACGTGTTGCTGCAGACAGCCCATGGGCCCGCGATGAAGCGTGTTTGCGTCGACGGCCCGGTCTTCGACGCGCGTGAGGTCTATGCCTCGTAGCGCTCGCGGCCTAGCCGAAGTTGATCTTCGCTTCGAGGTTACTGCGTGAGTCCGCGTTCGATAGGGCTTCTTCCATGCTGATCGAGCCACGCCGATAGAGCTCGAACAAGGCGTGGTCGAAAGACTGCATACCGGGCTCTTTGGCGTCCTTGAAGGCCTCTTTCACTCTGCTGATGTCGCCCTTCAAGATGAGCTCCGAGAAATGGGGCGTGTTCAACATGACCTCGACCGCTGCGACTCGTCGACCTTCCTTGGCGCGTACAAGCCGCTGCGAGATGATGACACGAATGTACTGGGCCAAGTCCATCAGGACTTGCTTGTGCTGTTCGTTGGGATACATGTTGATGATGCGGTCGAGCGTCTCAGGCGAGTTGTTCGCATGTAGCGTAGCGATCGCCAAGTGTCCCGTGCCGGCCAAGTCGATGGCCGCTTGCATGGTTTCGCGATCGCGGATCTCGCCAATGAGAACGACATCCGGCGCTTCGCGCATGGCACTGCGTAACGCGCGGTGATACGACAGCGTATCCAAACCCACCTCTCGCTGGTTGACGATGGATTTCTGATTACTGTGCAAGAACTCGATCGGATCTTCGATCGTCACGATATGCGATGCCGAGTTCTTGTTGCGATGATCGATCATCGCCGCCAATGTCGTGGACTTGCCAGAGCCGCTCGCTCCGACCATCAGGATCAGGCCACGCCGCAGCATGATCGTGTCCTTCAAGATTTCGGGCATCCCGAGCGAATCCAGCGTCGGCAGATCGGCGGTAACGAATCGCAGCACCATCGCGACGTTGCCGCGCTGATGAAAAACGTTCACGCGAAACCGGCCAAGGCCAGGCTCGGAGATAGCGAAATCGATCTCGAAGTCACGCGTGAACTGCTCTAGCTGCTGCTCGGTCATGAGCTCTAGCGCCGCCTGACGAACCATCTTCGGCGTGAGGTCCACTTGGTTCACGGGCATGATCTTGCCGTCGATCTTGATCATGACCGGCGAGTAGGTGGTAAAGAAAAGGTCCGACGCCTTCTTATCCACCATCAACTTGAAGAGAGGCTTGACGTTCATGTGAGAGAACTGCGGCTAGACACGCGCATCAGAACCGGCTTTCCTTTCTTTCCTCGGCCAACTGCAGGCTGTCGTCGTTCGAACCGGCCCCCGAAGCTTCGCGCTTGCCCTGGAGCTTGATCCTCAGGCGCAGCTCGTTCTTCGAATCGGCGTTGCGCATGGCTTCTTCGTAAGAAATCACTCCGTCCTCGTAGAGCTGGAACAAGGCTTGATCGAAAGTCTGCATGCCGAGCCTGGTCGATTTCGCCATGATGTCCTTGATCATGGCCACTTCGCCACGGAAGATGAGGTCGCTGATGAGCGGCGAAGCCAGCATGACCTCCATGGCAGCCACACGCCCCAACTTGTTCTCGCGTGGCAGCAAACGCTGGGAAATCATCGCCGTGATGTTCAGCGACAAGTCCATCAGCAATTGGTGGCGCCGCTCTTCCGGGAAGAAATTGATGATGCGATCGAGCGCCTGGTTGGCGCTGTTGGCGTGCAGCGTAGCCACGCACAAGTGGCCTGTCTCGGCGAATTGGATGCCGTACTGCATGGTCTCTCGATCGCGAATCTCACCGATCATGATGACGTCGGGCGCTTGGCGCAGCGTGTTCTTCAAAGCGTTGTGCCAGCTCTCCGTATCGACGCCGACCTCGCGATGTGTCACCACACAACCACGGTGTGGATGCACATACTCCACGGGATCTTCGATTGTAATGATGTGACCGTGGCTGTTTTCGTTGCGATACCCGATCATCGCCGCCAGCGTGGTCGACTTGCCAGAACCCGTACCCCCCACGACAAGGCACAGCCCGCGCTTCGTCATCGCGACGTCCTTCAGCTGTGGCGGCAAGTCGAGATCCTCGAACGTGGGGATCTTGGTGACGATCGTACGGATCACGGCGCCGACGTGCCCCTGCGCGACGAAGGCGCTGACGCGGAACCTGCCGATGCCCTGCGGCGCGATCGCGAAGTTGCACTCCTTGGTGGCGTCGAATTCCTTCGATTGCTTGTCGTTCATGATCGACCGAACGATCAGCGAGCTCTGGCTCGACGTCAGCGGGCGATCGGCGAACGGACGAATCGAGCCATCGATCTTGATGGCCGGTGGAAAATCCGCTGTGATGAACAGGTCGGAACCGTTGTTCTCGACCATCTTCTTGAGCAAATTTTGCGTTAAACGTACTGCTTGATCGCGTTCCATGAAGGCGGGCTCCTCTCGAGCCGTGAGCTAGAAGCTCTCTTTGTTCACGGCCTTGAACCGGGCTTCTTCCTTGGTGATGAGGCCTTTCGTAATGAGCTCCTGCAGATTCTGGTCGAGCGTCTGCATGCCTTGCGCCTGTCCGGTTTGGATGGCGGAGTACATCTGCGCGATCTTGCCTTCGCGAATCAGATTACGAATGGCCGGCGTGCCGATCATGATTTCGTGCGCGGCAATACGACCGCCGCCGACACGTTTGAGCAGCGTTTGCGAGATGACCGCGCGCAGCGACTCCGAAAGCATGCTGCGAACCATTTCTTTTTCCGCGGCGGGAAACACGTCGACAATGCGGTCGATCGTCTTTGCCGCCGAGCTCGTGTGCAGAGTGCCGAATACCAAGTGACCGGTTTCCGCCGCGGTGAGCGCCAAGCGAATCGTCTCGAGATCGCGCATCTCACCCACGAGAATCACGTCGGGGTCCTCACGCAACGCCGAGCGCAGCGCTTCGCTGAAACCGAGTGTATCCCGATGCAACTCGCGTTGGTTGATCAGGGAGCGTTTGCTTTCGTGCACGAACTCGATCGGATCCTCGATCGTGATGATGTGATCTGGTTTGTTGTCGTTCACGTAGTCGACCATCGCCGCGAGCGTGGTCGATTTGCCGGAGCCCGTGGGACCGGTGACGAGCACGAGACCGCGCGGATGCATCGAGACGTCTTTGAAGATACGCGGCGCCCCGAGATCGTCGAGGCTCAAGATCACCGACGGAATCGTTCTGAACACCGCGGCACAGCCGCGGTTTTGATTGAACGCATTGACGCGGAAGCGTGCCAGTTTCGGAATCTCGAACGAGAAGTCGGTCTCCAAGAACTCCTCGAAGTCCTTGCGCTGCTTGTCGTTCATGATGTCGTAAACCATACTGTGCACTTCTTTGTGCTTCAGCGGTGGCATGTTGATTCGCTTGACGTCACCATCGACACGGATGATCGGCGGAACGCCTGACGACAAGTGCAAGTCCGAAGCGTTGTTCTTGACGGCAAATGCGAGCAACTGCGCAATATCTACCGCGGCCATAGCGCTCCCATAAACACGGCCCCTAGCCCATTGAGAGCAGGGCTAAATAAGTAGTTGACAGTATAGCCAAGGGCTGCCCGCAAAGCGTGACTGAAATCACGGACCATTTGGCCAATATCGTCGAGCGCATCGCTTGCACAACCGTTCACGCGAAACGCCCTGCTGAAAGCGTGACGATCGTCGCCGTCAGCAAAGCGCAGCCCGTCGATGCGATCGCCCGCGCTTATCAGGCTGGCCTACGACATTTCGGCGAAAGCTACGTCCAAGAAGCGCTGCCCAAAATGGCGGCGCTCACGGAGCTCGCGATCACCTGGCATTTCATAGGCACGCTGCAAACCAACAAGACACGAGCGGTCGCCGAGCGGTTCGACTGGGTGCACACGATCGATCGGCTCAAGATTGCGGAGCGTCTCAACGAGCAGCGCCCACGCTTCGCGCCACTCCTCAACGTGTTGATCCAAGTGAACCAGGGCGGCGAAACGCAGAAGGGTGGCGTTGCCGCGGACGAGGTGTTGCCGCTGGCGCGAGCGATCCTTGAGCTACCGCGCCTGCGGGTACGCGGCCTCATGACGATTCCACCGCAAAGCGGCGAGCGAGCTAACGAGTTCTTCTTGGAACTTGGCGCAATACGCGACCGTCTCGCAAAAGCCGGCCTCGAGCTCGACACGCTGTCGATGGGCATGTCCGCAGATTTCGAGGCCGCCATCGCCGCGGGTGCGACTTTCGTGCGGATCGGCACAGCGCTCTTCGGGGCGCGACACGGAACCCCGCGGGCGGAATAGCATCGGAGGCCGTGGTATCGTGCACCGATTGACCGGGTAATTGGCGATGCAGAATGCACTGATCTTTCTCGTCAAAGCGCTAGCAGATCTGTATCTGCTGACATTCCTGCTGCGCTTCATCCTCCAGTGGGTGCGCGCGGGCTACTACAACCCGCTGTCGCAGTTCGTTCTCAAGGTGACGAGTCCGCTGGTCATACCCGCACGACGCGTGCTCCCGAGTGTCGCCGGCCTCGACGTACCGACACTCGTGGTCTTGGTCGTCCTCGAGGGAATCGCAACATGGCTGCTCACAATGCTGGCGGGACTCTCTTTACCGATTCCCACATTTCTCCTCTACGTGCTACTGCGGCTGGTCGCGTTGACGTTGTGGTTCTATACCGTAGCGCTGCTCGCGTACGTGATCTTGAGCTGGTTCGGTGGCGGCGGCGGGAATCCTGTGGCCACCGTGCTCGGCGAGCTCGTTGAGCCCGTACTGCGACCGGTGCGCCGCCTGTTGCCTGCGATCGGCGGATTCGATCTGTCGCCGTTACTGGTGATGCTGCTCTGCCAAACAGCCGTCATCGCACTACGTTTGCCGTGGTTCCTCGGCTAGACAGTGTTCGTGCGCGCGCGTAATGTCGAGTGACGAGGCACCAGGCCCTTAGCGGTGCGGCAGGACGGAAGACCATCGGGCTCTAGTGAGGGGGCAGCATGACCATTCGCATGGGAACTCTGGCGTGGCTCGGCACCGCGATCTGGCTGGCGGGTTGCGAACCTGCCGCGAACGTCGCCGTTACCAACACGCAAGACGCCGTGCTGCCTGCCACCGAGGGCTCGAAAGACTTCGGCGCGTACGTGGTCTACTTCAATGCACTGAACACGGATCAGCTGACTCCCGACATCGCGCGCCAATACGGTATCGTTCGGAGCAAGAGCCGAGGGCTGCTCAGCGTGAGCATTCACCGCAAGCTCGAAAGTGGTCAAACAGAAGCGGTGACCGGCGCGGTTACGGCATCGGCCATCAACTTGAACGGCCAGCTCAAGACGATGACTTTGCGGGAAATCCGGGAAGAGCAGGCCGTCTACTACATCGGCGAGCTCGCCGTTACCGATGGCGAGGTGCTCATCTATACGATCGATGCGACACCCGGTAACGACCCCAGCCGGTTCACGGTGCGATTCAAGAAACAGTTCTTCGTCGAAGAGTAACCGCCTGTCACGGCTCTCCGCGTAACCGGTTGCGGATGCGGATGAGATCGCGGTGGGGAACGTACAGCAGATCGGCGATCTTACGCACCGTATAGTCTTCGTGCTTGTCGAGGCGCTGGTCGGCCAGCGCCACCTGCCAAAGCATTTCCACCACGCGGAGCTTCTCCGCTGCCGATAGCTGCTCGTGGAGTCGGCGCGTGAACTGCTGCAGCTCCACGGCATGGTCGGCCTCGCGACGCGCTTCTTCGAGCAGCAGCTGCGCGACGTCGTCGTCGATGGCGAAAAACTGTTTCAGCGACGAGAAGATCATCGCGTGCTCTGCGGGGTCATGGGCGTAATCCGCCCGCGCCACCTCGATCAACAGTAACGCCGTGGCAAGCCGCAATCCCTGTTCGCGTGCCGCGGAGTCGGCACCGGGAGTGTTGGCAAAAGCCCGATCGAAAAACTTGGTTAGCTTTGTCAGCACGATGCAGCGAGGCCTTCAGACGAGAGGAGCGATGTCGGACGCGAAAAAGTCAGCGACTGAATCGCCGAGGACCACAAGACTACCGTGAAAAAAGTGGCCAACCCCGTCGAGCAGCACCACCCGCGGCCGCGATGTGAGCGCCGTACCCCAGGCAACGACTGCATCCGCCGGAACGACGTCGTCCGCACTGCCATGTACGAGCAGCCAAGGGCAGTCGGGTGGCACGAAGTCGGTCGGGAGCCGGTCGATCGGCGGAGCCACCGTAACGAGCCCGGCAGGCGCCACACGCGAGGCAACGGCGAGCGCCACGGCGGCGCCAAACGAGAATCCACCGAGATATAGCCGCCCGCCGGGCCAGCGCCCACGGCACCAAGCAACCACCGCCAGCGCATCGTCGCGTTCACCCTCTCCGCCGGCGTATGCGCCGGCCGAGCCGCCGACACCGCGAAAGTTGAAGCGTACGGCGGTGGCGCCGAGACGCGTGAACGCGCGCGCAACAGTCGTCACCACCTTGTTCTGCATCGTACCTTGCTGCTGCGGATGCGGATGGCAGATGACCGCCACGGCCGCCGCCGAGTCGACACTCGCATCGAGAGCGCCCTCGAGGACACCCAACGGCCCTGGTATCGAGACCCCCGTCGAGACGACGTGTCGTTTAGCCACGACGGAGGGCGCAGAACCCGGGATCGGCCGATCGTGGACGATTCATGTCGGGCTACTCGTCTTCGGCGGGTTTGAAGCTTGCTCGGCCGGATCAAGCTCCGCCAACAGCTCGTTGAGGCGTCCCACGAAGGCCGCCGGGTCCTCGAGCTGTCGCCCCTCTGCCAACACCGCTTGGTCGAAGATGAGCAAAGCGAGGCGCTCGAAACGCCCCGCATCCGCCTCTCGATCGAGCCGACGAATGAGCAAGTGCTCCGGATTGAGCTCGAGACTCGGCACGGTCGCCGGCGGCTTGTGCCCGGCCGCCGCGAGTAGCTCGCGCATCTGATAACCGAGATCGTGCTCGCTGAGCACGAGGCATGCCGCCGACTGCCGTAACCTACCGCCGATCCGCACCTCATCCACGCGCTCACGCAGCACCTGTTTCACACGTTTCAGCAGTTGCTTGCGCTCGCGCTCGTCACTCGACTTCGTGTCTCTATCTGTGTCTGCGGCGCCCAGATCGAGCGCCCCACGACGTATGTCCTTGAACGGCTTACCCTGGTGCTCGGTGAGATGCTGCATGACCCATTCGTCTAGCCGATCCGCCAGCAACAAGACCTCTATACCACGCCCCTCGAACGCCTCGAGATGTGGGCTACTGCGCGCCACCGTCGGCGACTCGGCGATCAGATAGTAGATGGCCTCTTGCTCCGGCTTCGCGTCATCGAGGTAGCTTTTTAGGCCGCGGTCTTGCGCCGCGCCCGTAGACCGAGTGGTGTTGAAACGCAGCAGCTTGGCAAGGCGCTCCCGATTCGTCGCATCCTCGACGAGCCCCTCTTTCAGCAGCCCACCGAACTCGGCCCAGAACTTGGCGTATTTATCGTCGTCCTCGGTAAGACGCTCGAGCATGTCGAGGACTCGACGCGTGAGCGCTGTGCGCATGGCGCCGATAGCTTCGTCCTGCTGTAACAGTTCGCGCGACACGTTGAGCGCAAGCTCGCTCGTATCGACGACACCGCGAATAAAGCGCAAGTACAGCGGCAGGAACTGCGTGGCTTGATCAGTGATGAACACCCGCTGCACGTACAGCTTGACGCCCTTCGGTGACTCCCGGTTCCACAGATCGAACGGCGCCTCGGCCGGCACGTACAACAGACTGGTGTACTCGCGCTTGCCTTCGACGTGGTTGTGACTCCAGATCAACGGCTCGTCGCTATCGTGCGCAATGTGTTTGTAGAACTCGACATACTCCGCGTCGTCGATCTCCGTACGCGGCCGGGCCCACAGCGCTTTGGCCCGATTCACGGTTTCGTCTGTCCCGTCGACGACCATCCGCACCGGGAACGCGATGTGATCGGAGTATTTCCGAATCAGCGCTTGCAGACGGTCTGGCCGCAAAAACTCCTCGGCATCGGCCTTCAGCTTTAGCTGCACGGTCGTGCCACGCTCCGGGCGATCAATGATGGCAACGCTATACTCGCCTTGACCATCGGAAACCCACCGCACGCCGTCCTGCGATGCGGCATCGGCTCGCCGGCTCAACACGGTGACCTCGTCCGCGACGATGAACGCCGAATAGAAACCAACGCCGAACTGACCGATCAGTTGCGCGTCTTTGCGCTGATCCCCGCTCAATCGCGATAGGAACTGGCCGGTGCCCGATCGAGCGATCGTGCCGAGGTGCTCGATCACTTCGTCGCGGCTCATCCCAATGCCGTTATCGGTCACGGACAATACTCGCGTCTTTGGGTCGACGGCGACACGAACCGTCAGGGCGGTATCGGCTCCGAGCAGATTCGGCCGCGCGAGACTCTCGAAACGCAGCCTATCGTTGGCGTCGGAGGCGTTGGAGATCAACTCCCGAAGGAAGATCTCCCGATCGCTGTAGAGGGAGTGCACCATGAGGTGCAGCAACTGCTTGATCTCGGCTTGAAAGGCAAACGTAGCCGCTCCGCTATTCTCCATCGCGCACCTGCTCCACCGTCTTGTTCGATGGCCGCTAGGTTAGGCGCTGAAAGCTTTTTTTCAAGCGGCAATGGGAACGTCGCTGGACTCCCAATGGCAAAATCCGTGAAATATCGCCCCGAGGAACCACGCTGCCACGCTAGCGCCGGCTATGCCCGTCAGGGCGGGTACCCAATCGGTTGCGGTGGCTGACAACTCGCAGCCTGCGAGAGCGAACGCCGCGGCTAGCCCGATTTGTAGGAGCAATTGGCGCAGCGACTCCCAGGCTAGCGCGGCCGTGAAGACGACGTCATCGAGATCATCTAGCCAGAGCAGTACGACTTCCACGTCCCTATGGTCTCTGTCGGTGGTGGCGTTGCGAGCTACTCGTCGCCGGAGTCGAGCGGGTCTTCGGGCCGAGCGGGTTGCGAATGGGAGTGCTCATTCTCTTTATGGCGGCGAGCAGCCTCGATCGCCCACGCGATCCATTCCAAGCTACAAATGCTATTCTTATCGCACGCGTTCGATCCGTGCTCGCCGTGATCTTTTGCGTCCATTGTTCGATCTGCGCCCTGCCCAACAAAAATATAGCGCTGGCCGTTTGCAAAGGCTGTGAAGGGACTCTCAGATGCAACGGCATCGACGCGACGCGGCGTTTAACCTATTGTAGGTCGTGTGTTCGGTCACTCGAAGCGAGTTGCTCGAGCTAGAGCAAGCATGCAGCGAATCATCGTTCTCAATCCGAAGGGCGGCGCCGGGAAAACAACCATCGCGAGCAATCTCGCTGCGTGCTACGCGATCGACGGCCAACGACCCGCTCTCATGGATCTCGATCCTCAAGGCTCGAGCATGCGCTGGCTGCGCAAACGACCCGAAGACTATCCCCTGATCCACGGGATCGCGGGCTTCGAGCGATCGGCCGCCGTGACTCGCAGCTGGCAACTGCGAATTCCAGCAGAGTGCGGCGCCGTCATCATCGACACACCGGCCGCCATCGATGCGCACGAACTCCCCGAGTTGACACGCGGCGCCGACGCGATACTCGTGCCTGTCATGCCTTCGGATATCGACATTCACGTCAGCGCGAAGTGCATCGCCGACCTGCTGTTGGTGGCCAAGATCCGCCGCTCGGAAGACCGCATCGGCATCATCGCCAATCGCGTCCGCGGCGCCACGCTCGCCTCACAGTCGTTGCTGCGGTTTCTCGGCAGCCTCGACATTCCGTTGATCACGACACTGCGCGACACGCAGGTCTACCCGCGCTCGGCGGAGTTAGGTGTGGGTGTTCTGGAGATGCCGCCCTGGCAGGTGCAACAGGATCTCGCTCGTTGGCGGCAAATAACCGACTGGCTCAACGACAGACGACGACCCCAGAGTCAAGGCACCAACGCGAACGCGACGAACATTGCCTCAATCGAACGCTCGGTGCCTAGCTCGGCAGCCGTTAGCGCTGCGCCGTTTACTGGGGTTGCGGTCGGCGACCGCTCTTGAAGGGGTAGCGCGTCAGCTGTCTTTCCACGTTTGCCGAATCTTGTCGGCCCACGTGTTATAGCCACGCCAGCTGTAGATGGAGTGATCGAGCGGAGCGCGCTCTGCAGTCGACTTCGGGCCAACGCGCGACAACCACTTTCGATACGCATCCCAACCATGTTGCTCGCTCGTGCCCCCGCGCGACTGTTCCGGTGCAGTGCGCTCCTTCGAGAACAACGCGGGGCGAAACTGGTGGGGCTTTTTTTGCTCGCTCATCGGCTGCAGACGGTCCTTGTCGAGATGCAAGCAAGGCTACGCCGATCGGCCACAAGAGCCCAGGAACTGCCTCACAAAGGAAAGCGCGTTTTGTGGTTACGAAACAGAGAGTTATTTTTGTTTTACGATAATGCTGTTGGCGATCCGCCACTGCGAGCGACGAGTCAGACAGCGATGCGGTAGACGGGAACGTAGGTGTTCGGGTCGGAGAGACGCATGCGCCGCTCGGCCACGAAGTCGTGCAACAGTTGGCCCAGCGCGCCGATGATGCGCGGGTCGCCACGCAGCTCGAACGGTCCGTGCTGCTCGACGCGAGCGATCCCCGCCTCGCGCACGTTGCCGGCGACGATGCCGGAGAACGCTCGGCGCAAGTTGTACGCCAGGCTGTGGGCCGGCTGGTCGCGATGCAGCTCGAGTTGACGCATCGATTCGTGCGTAGCCTCGAACGGCATCTGAAAATCGATGTTGATACCCAGATCCCAATTGAAGAAATAGGCGTTGTCCTTCGCGGCACGGGCCTCACGAAGCTCGCGCAGGCCGCGTGTAACCTCAGCGGCCACCGCCCCGGGATCCGCAAGAATGATCTGGTAACGCTGCTGGGCCACCGGTCCTAAGGTCTCGCCGATGAACCCGTGCAGCCGTTCGAAGTACTTCCTGCTCGACGCCGGTCCGGTGAACACGAGCGGCAGACGTTCGTGCTCGTTGTGCGGGCTGAGCAGTATCCCGAGCAGATAGAGGATCTCTTCGGCAGTCCCGACGCCGCCCGGAAAGACGACGATGGCATGCGCCATCCGCACGAAAGCCTCGAGCCGCTTCTCCATGTCCGGAAGAATGACGAGCTCGTTGCAAATGGGATTGGGCGACTCGGCGGCGATGATGGTCGGTTCCGTGAGCCCCAAGTAACGGCCGGTACGGATGCGCTGTTTTGCATGCGCCACCGTGGCACCCTTCATCGGGCCTTTCATCGCACCCGCACCGCAACCCGTACAGATGTCGAGGCCCTCGAGGCCGAGCGCATAGCCGACGACTTTCGTGTAGTCGTATTCCTCGCGCTCGATCGCGTGACCACCCCAACACACGACGAGCCGCGGCTCCTCCCGCGCACGCAGAACACGGGCATTGCGCAGAATATGGAATACCGCATCGGTTATTCCAGCCGAAGTCCTGAGATTGAACCGCGGGTTGTTGAGCACGTCGTCGTGCGCGTACAAAAGGTCGCGCAACACCGCGAATAGGTGCTCACGGATACCGCGGATCATCTCTCGGCCGACGAAGGCGATATCCGGCGCGTTCTTGAGCTCGAGAGCGACGCCGCCTTCGTACTGAATTACGGCGAGGCGAAAGCTCTCGTGTCGGCTCAGGATCTTGCGAACATCGTCGTCGGACGCGCCGGAGTTCAGCACGGCCAAGGAGCACTGCCGCCACAGGTCGTAGAGACCGCCCCCGCCTGCATCGCGCAGCAAGTTCGCCTCGACCTGCGAGAGAATCTCGAGGCTGCCTTCCGGGGCGATCAGGGCGTCCATTGGAACAACGGCTGGCGCGGCCCTACGGCCGAATCTCGATCGGCGTCGACTCGCGCGTCATGAGCCAGATATCGATCATGTCGGCATTGCTCACTGCAATGCAGCCGTCGGTCCAGTCCGAATCTTCATACCGGCGCAAATCGTACTTTGGCTCATTCGGCAAGCCGTGAATCATGATCTGCCCGCCCGGATCGACGCCTTGCGCACGCGCCCGCTCACGATCGGTTTCATCTGGATACGAAACCTGGATCGACAGGAAATAGTCGCTATCTACGTTGCGGGTCTCCAGCCGATATCTGCCTTCCGGCGTTCTGAAATCGCCCTCGCGCTGTTTCGGCCCGCTTGGCACGAGGCCAAGCGATACGTCGAAAGCGCGGAGCACGCGACCGGCTTTCAGCAGATAGAGCTTGCGCTCCGATTTCACCACGAGCACCGAGTCGGCATGATCCGGCACCGCGCCCAATTCTTCGGCCGGCAGAGACGGCTGCCACAGCGCGACGACACAAGCTAGGATCGAAATCGAACGCAATGCCCTCATCGGGCAAAACTCTAGAACAACCGGTTCGAAAATAGCAACGAATGGATCGCGGTTCGGGCGCTTGGCGCCTGCCCAACTGTTAAAATCGTCGCGGGTAAGCAAAGGAACACCGGCGCATGCCGTCAGACGATTTCTGGACCGCCAAGCTCGCGTGGCCGCGCTATGCCGTCGGCTGGCTCGGCTACGTCTGGATGCGCAGCATCGTGCTACTACCCTTCAGCTGGCAGCTCGCCTTCGGTCGCGGCCTCGGCCGTGCCGCCCACACGCTGCTAGGGGCGCGGCGGCGCGTTGCGGCGCGCAACCTGGAAGTGTGTTTGCCGGAGCTGTCGGCGACCGCCCGGGAGCGGATCGTGGCCGAGCATTTCGCTGCGCTCGGCATGTCTCTGGTCGAGATGGCGATGGGTTGGTTCGGCGCACCGGACGCCGTGCGGCGGCGTATCCGCATCGAGGGAGTGGAGCACCTGCAAGCGGCGCTCGCCAACGGCAGTGGCGTCATTCTGTTTTCGGCGCATTTCACCACCATCGAGTTCTTCTGGCCCGCGTTGCGAGCGCTGTGCCCAAGGCTCACGGGTATGTACAAATGGCAGCGCAACCCCGTCATGAACAAAATGATGTATCGCGGTCGCGGGCGAAATTTCGACCAGATGTTTGCCAAGGACAACGTGCGCGGGCTGCTGCGCAGCCTGCGCGACAATGCGGTGGTTTGGTATGCCTCGGACCAGAGCTACGGCGGCAAGGGCAGTACGTTGCTGCCGTTTTTTAACGTGCCCGCTATGACCAATACCGCGATCGGCCGAATCGCCGCATCGAGCCGGGCCGTGGTGTTACCGTACTTCTGCCGCCGGCTCGACGCCGACCACTACGAAATGGTATTCGGCGCGCCGCTGCAGGGCGTCCCGAGCGGCGACGCCGCTACCGACACGCTCCGCCTGACACAACGCATCGAGGACTACATACGCCTCAACCCGGAGCAGTACTGGTGGATCCATCAACGGTTCAAAGGTCGGCCCGCCCCATTGCCCGATCTGTACTCCACGGCGCGATCATCGGCCTGATGCCGTAGCGTGACGATGCCACCCGAGTTATCGCTCGCGCCATTCTGGACGCCACGGTACTGGCCCATTTGGCTGTTGCTCGGCGCCCTGCACGGCGTCGCGCGCCTCCCACCGAGCTGGCAGTGGCGAATCGGCAGCCGCCTCGGACGGCTGCTGCGGCATTTGAAACGACGTCAGCATCGAGTCGCACGCCGCAATCTCGAGCTGTGCTTCCCCGAGCTCGACGCCGCAGCCAGACAGACGCTGCTCGAACGCCATTTCGAAGCCGTCGGCATGCAGTTCGTCGAGCTGGGCATCGGCTGGTTCACTCCAACAGACCAGCTGCTCGGACGAGTCGACATCTTCGGCCGCGAACATCTCGACAGAGCGCTCGCGAAAGGCAAGGGGGCGCTGCTTTTCAGCGGGCATTTCACTACGCTCGAAGTCTGCGTGCCTGTGCTCGAGGTGCTCGTGACCAACGCCAGCTGCATGTATCGACCGCAGCGCAACGCTATGATGGACGTCCTGCTCCGGCGCGGCCGCAGCCGCTTCGCCCCGGAACAGATACCGCGCGACAACGTCCGCGCGCTGTTGCGCAAGCTGCGCGACAACTACGCCGTCGCCTACATGCCGGATCAGACCTACCTCGGCAAACAAAGCGAGCTGTTGCCGTTCTTCGGCGAACCGGCCGTCACCAACACAGCGACGAGCAAGCTCGCTAGCCTCAGCGGCGCGACCGTCTTGCCATACTTCTTTCGCCGGCTGCCGGACGGCCGCTACCGCGTCGACATCGGTCCGGCCCTCGACGACTTTCCGAGCGGCGATTTTGCCGCCGACACGTCGCGTTTGTTCGCCTTGCTCGAGGCCTACATTCGACGAGCGCCCGAGCAGTACCTGTGGCTGTACAAGAAGTTCAAAGGACGGCCCCCGCCCTACGCCGATCCCTACGACGATCCCACCGACCGCTGACTTGGCGGCGCTGCGGCGGCCGCGTGCTCGTGCCTGCGCGGCGCGTTAGACTGGGGTCACGCGCAGCCACTTGGCCGAGCGCAACACCACAGGGAGCTAGCCACACATGCTAAAAGAATTCAAAGAGTTCGCGATGCGCGGCAACGTCATGGACATGGCCGTCGGCATCATCATCGGCGCTGCGTTTGGCAAGATCGTGACGTCGCTCGTGAACGACGTGATCATGCCGCCGATCGGCCTGCTCATGGGCAACGTCGATTTCAGCAACCTGTTCGTGAACCTGAGCCTGGATGGCGAGTACACGAGCGTGGCCGCGGCCGAGGCCGCCGGCGCCCCGATCGTCAAGTACGGCATGTTCATCAACACCGTGCTCGATTTCGTGATCGTCGCGTTCGCCATCTTCTTGGTCATCCGCGCCATCAACAAAATGCAAAGGAAACAAGCAGCAGCCCCCGCCGCCCCACCGGTCCCCTCGGGAGAAGAAAGGCTTCTCACCGAGATCCGCGATCTCCTCAAGCAGGGCCGCTAGCTGCAGCCGGGCTGTGTGCCGGTCACGGTCCGGTGCGCGGCGCGGCGTACCCTGCCTCAAGCTCGCCCCAGGCCGCAGCATCGAATTCCGTGCCCGTCTCGAGCGCGACCTTGCGCAGCGAACGTTTCAGCCGCTCCACACCTGCGCGCTGCCACTGGCCCGCGGGCTTGACGCCTGCGTTGTCGAAGTCGACCAGAAACACGCCGCCGTGCTCGTCCAACAGAATGTTGTGCGCCGTCAGATCCGGGTGATCGACACCTTGCTCGTGGACCGAGCGCACCATGCGTCCGATCCGCCGCCAGCACTCTGCTGGGGCGCACGCTTGTGCCAGGAACCAGGACAACTTATGCGTGGCCGGCAGGTAAGAGGTGATGATGTCCGCCGTGTAGATCGCGCCAGTGCGATAGACGTGCGCAGCCACGGGATTCGGTACCGGTAAACCCGCGTCGCGCAGGCGGCGCAGAAGTCGCCACTCCCGAAACGCCCGTGTCTTCTCCAGGCCGAGCCATAGATAGTGATCAGCCACGAACCGCGCGACGAACCCGCCGCGGTGGTAGTGGCGTAACACCCAGGTGTCCGTGCCGCGCTCGACGATCAATACGGTACCGCGCCCCGAAGTCTCGAGCGCCACAGCGCCGGCGCGTTGCCACTCCGCGGCATCGAACCAGGCGGGACTCGCCGCCTCCGTAAGCCCCGGCACGGCCAGAATCGCGTGGCTGCCGCTGCGGACGATCTCTGCTTCAACCATCGGCACGCTTTCCGACACGAGGCGTTGGGTGCCGACCATCGACGACCGCCTCGACTCGCTCGAGGACGGCCGCGACGGAGATTTCCTGCAAGCAGCGTAGATGGCCGAGTGGGCACTCGCGTGCGAAGCACGGGCTGCAATCGAGCTTGAGATACAACACCTCGGCGGCCGCCGTGAGCGGCGGAGTGAACTCCGGCGACGAGGAGCCGTAGATGGCAACGACGCGAGTACCGGTGGCTGCCGCGACGTGCATGAGTCCCGAGTCGTTGCTGACCGCGACATCAGCCGACGCCAACAAATCGATGACGTCGGCCAACGACGTGCGCCCGCAAAGATTACGCACGCGCGCGCTCGAAGCCGCCGCGGCGATCTCTTCGCCGAGCGGCCGCTCTTTGGCGGAACCGAGCACCAGCACATCGATGGCCATACTCGCTAGTCGGGCGGCCACTGCACCGAAGCGCGCAGTGGGCCAACGTTTGGCCGAGCCGTATTCCGCGCCGGGCATGAGCGCTACCATCGGCGCGCCGGCTTGCAGAGCGTAATCGGAGCGCAGGCGCTCAAGGTTGTCCCCGCTCACGGCGAGCCGCGGGTAAAGCTCGGCCGGCATGCTCTGCAACGCAGCCTCACCGCGCGGTTGGCCAAGCGCAACGAAGCGCTTCACCGTCTGATCGAGGTGCGGATCGAGGCTGCGAACGTCATTGAGCAACCCGTACCGCCATTCACCGCGGAAACCCGTGCGCTCCGGGATCCGCGCAAACCACGGCACGAGTGCTGCTTTCGCGGAGCGCGGCAGGACGATCGCCCGCGTGTAGCACTGCGCCCGCAGCTCGACACCCAACGAGTAACGCCGGCCGAGACCGAGCGCGCCGTGACCGACGGCAAGCTCGATGCCGCGCGTCACCTCAGGCATGCGTGCAAGCACGGGCAGCGACCATGGTGGCGCGACGACGTGAATCTCGGTTTGGGGATCGCGCTGCAATAACAGTCGATACAGCGCTTGTGCCATCACCATGTCGCCCACCCACGACGGGCCGACGACCAGCAACTTGCCCCCGCCACTCACGCCAACGTGCCGAGCGCGTCGAGATACGCCTTCACTCCTACACGCACGTCGCGAAACGGGGCCGTGTATCCGGCCGACCGCAAAGCGCTGAGATCGGCCTCGGTAAAGCTCTGGTAGCGCGCTTTGAGCTCCTCCGGAAACGGAATGTAGCGTACCCTGCCCTTGCCGTGCCACGCGATGATCGCGCGCGCTACGTCGTTGAACGTGGCGCTCGCACCGGTACCGACGTTGAACACACCTGACGCGCCGCGCCGCTCGAGAAACCACAGATTCACGTCGACGACGTCGCCGACGTAGACGAAGTCGCGGCGTTGCTCGCCTGGCCCGTAGCCGTCACTCCCCTCGAACAGCCGCGCCTCGCCCGTCGCCGCGACTTGCCCGTGCAGATGAAACGCGACGCTCGCCATCGATCCCTTGTGGCCTTCGCCGGGTCCGTAGACGTTGAAGTACCGCAACCCGACGACTGGAGCCTGAGCGTGAGCCAACCGCCGACGCACGTAATCGTCGAACAACAGCTTCGAGTAGCCGTAGACGTTCAGCGGCCGCTCGACTCGACGATCGTCTTCCTTGAACACCGTGCTGGCGCCGTATACGGAGGCCGATGAGGCATAGATGAGGGGCACGCGCGCCGCTAAACAATGCTCGAGCAGCTCGACGGAGTAGCGGTAGTTCGTCTCCATCATGTAGCGGCCGTCCCACTCCGTGGTCACCGCACAGGCGCCCTGATGGAGAATGGCCTCGATCTTGCCCAGCGTGCCGCCATTCAGCCGCGCGATGAACTCGGCCTTATCGAAATAGTCGGCGATGTCGCAACCGACGAGGTTTACGAATTTGCGTCCGTCGCAGAGATCGTCGACCACGATCAGGTCGCCGTGGCCGCGACGATTGAGCTCGCGGACGATGTTGCTACCGATGAAGCCGGCGCCGCCGGTGATTACGATCATTGCGCCGCCCGGCTAATCGGCCTTACCGTCCGTCGTCAGCGACCAACCGAAACGTCGAGCTGCAATACGGGCACTGTGCTTGGCCCGTTGCCTCGATCGGCAGGTACACCTTGGGATGCGAATTCCAGAGATACATGCTCGGCAGCGGACAGTGCAACGGCAGATCTGCACGCGTGACCTTATAGACAGGCTCAGCATTCGCCGTCTCTAGATGTTCCTGCACTCTGCCGTGACGTTCGCGCACCATTGACCTCCCTGCTCTGCTCCGTAGCGATTATACCCACGCCGCCGTGCTATTCGCCCTCGACCCCGGCGAATACCTCGGCCCAAACCCCGGTCACGAACCGCCGCGGCTCCGCGAACTCTTCCGCGGGGACCACGCGGCCACCTTCGTCCAGGGCCAACTCATGAACGCGCTGGCGCAAGGCCAAATAGGCTTCTTTCATGCGCCGGCAGCGCTCAGCCGGTACGAGCTCGGCGCGCTCGAGCGCTTCGAGCTGCCGGATGTTGTCCGGGAACTCCAGGAGATCCGGGAACTCAGCGGAGTGGGCGAGCACCCAGTAATCCACGAGGAACTCTACGTCCGCAATGCCCCCGGGATCTTGCTTGATATCGAACTCACCGGATTTGGCCAGCGACAGCTCGGTGCGCATGCGCCGCCGCATCTTGGCCACTTCTGCCTTGAGCTTCGCCCGATCAACGTATGCCGCGAGAATCTCGCGCCGGATGCGCTCGAACGCTTCGCAGACGTCTCGCGAGCCTGCCAACGCTCGACTGCGCAGCAGGGCCTGATGCTCCCACACCCAAGCCTCGGAGGTTTGGTAGTGACGAAAGCCTTCGACGCTCGTCACGAGCAGCCCGGATCGGCCGCTCGGCCGCAAGCGCGTATCAACCTCGTAAAGGCGTCCCGAGCTCGTCTGAATCGTGAGAAAGTGAATCAGCCGCTGCACGAGCCGACTGAAGAAGCGCTCGTTGTCGAGTGGTGGCGTGCCGTCCGTCTCCTGCTGCGCACCGCTCGAGTCATGCAGGAACACGAGGTCGAGATCCGAGCCATAGCCGAGCTCGAGCCCGCCGAGCTTGCCGTAACCGATCACGGCGAAGCCCGCTTCGCGCGGCGGTGGGCCGCAGCGCGGCGTGCCGTACTTGCTCGTGAGCTCACGGCGCGCGGTCCGCAGCGAAAAATCGAGTACCAGCTCGGCCGTGTCCGTCAGACGGTCGCTGACTTTCATCAGCGGGAGCGAGCCGAGGCGATCCGCGATCGCGATGCGGAAAATCGCCGTGCGCTGAAACACGCGAATCGCTTCGATCGTGGCTTCCATATCGTCCGCGGCCGCGTTCTGCGTAGTGCGCTCGAGGAGCGCCGAGAGCTCCTCGCGCGACGGCGGTGCATCGAACACGCGATTGTCGAGCAGCTCATCGAGGAGCATCGGTTGCTCGGCGATCTGCCGCGCCAGCCAGGCGCTCTCGACGACGAGCCGTAGCAACCGCTCGAGAGCTGCCGGATTCTCGTTGAGCAAGGCCAGGTAGGCGCTGCGTCTCGCCACGGCCCGAAACACCGGCAACACCCGCTCGAGGGCCTTGACCGGCGTGGCACGCTCCGCGATCGACTGAACCGTCCGTCCCATGACGGCCGCCAAGCGTTGCCGCCCGAGCTCGTCCATGCGCTGGTAGAGCCCGCCGTGGCGCAGATCCCTAAGCAGCGCTTCGGCCTCCGGCTGTCCGACCAAGGGCGTGGCGGCCAACATGGCACCGATATCACCGCTCTCCCACGCGGCCGTCACCGGATCCGCTTGCCGCCCACCGGCCCCCTCGGCCTCCCAAGCCACGCGCTCGAACTCCGCTTCGACGATGGCTCGCTGCCCGCGCAACCGTTCGTAGAGCGCCGCCCAGCTCGGCTCGCGCAGCGCATAGGCGAGCCGCTCGCGCTCCTCGGCGTCGTTCGGCAGCTCGTGGGTCTGCTGATCGGCGAGCATCTGCAGACGATTCTCCACGTTGCGCAGATAACGGTAGGCCTGCTGCAGCGCAGCCACTGTGCCCTCGGACAACTGCCGGTCACCGGAGAGCAGCGGCAAAGCGCGCAGCAGCGAACGCGCACGCAGTGGCGGCCGGCGCCCACCGCGCACGATTTGAAACGCCTGCACGATGAACTCGATCTCACGAATGCCGCCCGGGCCGAGCTTGATGTTCTCGGCCATCTCCTTGCGCGCAACCTCCTGGCTGATGAGCCGCTTCATCTGCCGCAGGGAATCGAACACGCCGTAGTCGAGATAGCGCCGATAGACGAACGGCGTGAGGATGAGGTCGAAAAGCTCGGCCGAGAACTGCTGGCCCGTCAGCAGGCGCGCTTTGACGTAGGCATAGCGCTCCCAGTCGCGACCATGCTCGACCAGGTACGACTCGAACGCCGGCACGCTCACGGCGAGGGGACCGCTCGCGCCGAACGGCCGCAGACGTGTATCCACGCGGTAAACGAACCCGTCCTCAGTCACCTGATCGAGCAAGCGGATCAGCATTTGTCCGAACCGTAGATAGTAGGTCTCGGCCTCCACGGTCGGCGCCGTGGCACCTTCCGCGTCGTCCACCGGGTAGAGGAACACGAGATCGATGTCGGAGGAAAAATTGAGCTCGTTGCCGCCAAGCTTGCCCATGCCGAGCACGAGCAACGGCAGCTCGGTGCCGTCGGCGGCACGCGGCCGACCGAAGCGCGGCTCTAGCGTGGCCGCAGCGTAACGCGCGGCAGCGTCGATCAACGTCTCGGCGAGAAGCGACACGTCCGCCAGCGTGGTATCGAGATCGGCAACACCGGCAAGATCGCGCCAGGCGATCCGCGCCATCTCGATCTGGCGCATGCGCCGCAGCGCCGTCATCGCTTGCGGCTCATTGCACGACGCAAGACCGAGACGCCCAACCAACGCAGCCGATTGCAACGGCTCGGGATCGGCCAGCCGCGCGAACAGCGCTTCGGGGAAGCGCAGCAGCACACCGAGCACGAAGTCACTCACGACCGTCACGCGCAGCACGGACTCCGCCACCGCGGGTGGCAGCGGCAGCTGCAAATCCGCCAGCCGCGCGGCGACTCGCGCGGAGCGACTCTTAAGTGTGGCCGGTAGATCCGGTGGAGCCTGCAACGTCACCTGCAACAGCCGAGCGAAATACGCCAAAGAGTCATTCTGCCCTGCTATCGGGTAGGGGGTGAACTTACGCTCACCGCCCTCCCACACCACCGGACGTGCGGTTCCGCATCCGGCGGTTCAACGAACACTCTGGAGTCGCTGCCAC
>Ga0208454_1000071_pt1 | contig 72456 bp, 67 predicted proteins | sample EasRivMeERMZT100_FD_187530 | JGI IMG/M metagenome (GOLD analysis project Ga0208454, IMG submission 187530) | Soil microbial communities from meander-bound floodplain in the East River, Colorado, USA - East River MetaG ERMZT100 (SPAdes) (version 2) | ecosystem: Environmental > Terrestrial > Soil...
GGGAGTTGCTGCCATCGGCGACCTACTCATCGTCCAACGCTCGCAGCCGCGACCCGGTGAGCCTGAACACCAGAGACCCGACCTACGTCAGTTATTTCACCAAGATTAAGCAGAACATCGAGCAGCAGTGGGAATATCCGGAAATGGCTCTGCGCTACGGTTTACAGGGGCGGTTATCGCTGGAGTTTACCATCGGCGGCAGCGGTCAGTTGGAACAATTGCGGATGATTCGCTCTTCGGGTTCCCAACTGCTCGACGAGGAAGCGCTGCGCGCGATCAAAGCCGCGGCGCCGTTTCCACCGATCCCGTCGTGGATCAAGCCAGTGCCACTGTCAATCTCGGCATCCATGGAATATCATGACAATCGATTGAACTACCGTGTGACTCGTTGAGCGAGCGACAATCCCGACCACGCTAGATTCTTACCTTTGAAGTGTTAAACAGAACGACTTCAACAAGTTTCCCGCGCTAACACACGTAACGAATCCGAATACCTAAATCCGAAACGAACGCCACGACAATAAAATTCAAATCGGGAAAATCCAAAACCCCAAATCCGAAGGAGGCTTGTTTGAAGTTTTTCCTGTTTGGGCATTTCAATTTGTTTTGAATTTCGTGCGTCAAATTCTTTATTCTGAGTGCCCATTGCGCCAGACAAAGTTTTTACGCTCTCTTCTTCATCCCGAAATTTCAAACAACTTTGGCTACGACTCCGCGCCAAACATGTCCGGTTCCCAGCGGAGCAACGGTTTACGCGCGGCGCGGGCTTCGTCAAGACGCCGAACCGGCGTCGAGTGCGGCGCTTGCTTGACCAGCTCCGGGTCTCGCTGCGCTTCCTGAGCGATTGCGCGCATCGCGTCGATGAATCCATCGAGCGTTTCGGGCGTCTCGGTTTCGGTCGGTTCGATCATCAGCGCGCCGGAAACCACCAACGGAAAATATATCGTCGGCGGGTGATAACCGTAGTCCAACAAACGTTTGGCGATATCGAGGGTGCTCACGCCACTGCGATGCTGGATGCGATCGGTAAAGATACACTCATGCATGCACGGCTCGTCGTAGGCGATCTGATAGCTCGACTCGAGTTTCTTGCGGATATAATTGGCATTGAGCAGCGCCATTCGGCTCGCCTCTCCGAGGCCGTCGCCGCCGAGGGAAAGAATGTAGGTATAAGCGCGCACCAACACGCCAAAGTTGCCGAAGAAGGAGCGCACCCGACCGACCGATTTGGCCGCGTCTTCCACGAGTTCAAAGCGGCCACCATTTTTGCTGATGCGCGGCACCGGCAAGTAGTCGCGCAGCTGGGCGTTGACGGCCACCGGCCCGGCGCCCGGTCCGCCGCCGCCATGGGGAGTTGAGAAAGTTTTGTGCAAGTTCAAATGCAACACATCAACGCCCATATGGCCCGGTTTGGCGATTCCCATCAGCGCGTTCAGATTGGCGCCATCGAGATATACCATGCCGCCTCGACCGTGAACCAGCTCGGCGACCGCTTCGATATTGGTCTCGAACAGACCGAGAGTATTGGGGTTGGTGATCATGATCGCCGCTACGGACGAATCCATCACTTCAGCCACCGCGGCGACGTCGATAACACCGCGCTCATTGGAGGAGATTTGAATCACGTCGTAACCGCACAGCGTCGAGCTCGCCGGGTTGGTGCCATGGGCGGTGTCTGGAACAATGATCTTGCGGCGCGGATCGCCACGATCGGCGAGACAGGCGCGAATCAGCATCAACCCCGTGAGCTCGCCCTGGGCGCCGGCCGATGGCTGTAGGCTCACCTGCTCCATGCCGCTGATCTCCGCCAACATTTTTTCCAGATCGTAAAGCAAGGCCAAGGCGCCTTGGATCGAGTCAACGGCGGCAAGCGGGTGAATTTGCGCGAAGCCCGGCAGGCGCGCCACGACTTCGTTCACTTTGGGGTTGTATTTCATCGTGCACGAGCCCAGCGGATAGAAATGGCTCTCGATGGCGAAGTTTCTTTGCGACAGCCGGGTAAAATGGCGCAGCACTTCGAGCTCGCCGAGCTCCGGGAATCCGGCGATATCGTCACGCAACAGCGGCGCGGGAATCGACTCGCCAGCGCCTGGCTCCTCCGCGGGCCAGACCACGGCGCTGCGCCCGGCCGAGTTGCTTTCGAATAACAGTTTGGGCTCGGCGAGCCGTGATGTTTTGTTATCCTGCGATGGTTCCGACAAGCCGGCCGATCTCCTCTCGTTCATTCATTTCGGTGACGCAAGTGAGCAGACAATCGCGCAACTCGGGATACCACTGCTCCAGGCGGATGCCTGGAACAATTTTTTCTCCGGCACAGCGGCTGAAGCGCTGTGGCAAATTTTCGCCGCGCAGCACGAATTCATTGAAGAACGGACCGGAGAAGACCGCGCGAAGGTCGCCCTCGGCAATCAATTGACGCTTGGCGTCGTGGGCCCGAGCCAGGTTGATTTCGGCGATGCGGCGAATACCGGACTTTCCCAACAGCGACATGTAGACAGTCGCCGCCAAGGCGCAGAGGGTTTGACTGGTGCAAATATTGGACGTCGCCTTCTCCCGGCGAATGTGCTGCTCGCGCGTCGCCAAGGTCAGCACGAAGCCACGCCGCCCCTCGCTATCGACGGTCGCACCGACCAGCCGGCCGGGCATGTTACGCACGAATTTCTTCTGACAAGCGAAAAAACCAAATGCCGGGCCACCCAAACTCATCGGCACACCGAGACTCTGGCCCTCGCCCACCGCTATGTCGACGGCGAACTCGCCGGGTGGTTTGAGCAGTGCCAGCGCCAACGGTTCCGTTGTCACGGAAACCAGCTGCGCGCTGACCCGAGCACAAGCCGATTTTATCGGCGTAAGATCCTCGATGACGCCGAAGAAATTGGGATAGCCAACCATGACGCACATCGTTTGGTCGTCAAGCCGTGCATTCAATACATTGAGATCGGTTCCGCCCGTGCCGTCGAAGGGAATTTCTTCGAGCCTGATATCGACCAAGTTTTTCAGGTAAGTGGCGATCACCGCGCGATACTGCGGATGGAGCGCACGCGAAATCAACACCCGCCGCCGACTCGCTGGCTGAATTCGCCGCGCCATCAAGACCGCTTCGGCGGCGGCTGAAGCGCCGTCGTAAACCGCGGCATTGGAGACTTCCATGCCCGTGAGCTGGCAGATGAGGGTTTGATATTCGAACAGCGCTTGCAGCGTCCCTTGGCTCACTTCAGGCTGGTAAGGCGTGTAGGAAGTGGAAAACTCCGAACGCGAGATCGTCGCATCCACCGCGCTGGGGATGAAATGATTGTAAATGCCGCCGCCGAGAAAAAAACTCCAATCGGCGGCGTTAATGTTCAGCGCCGCCAAAGCGGCGAGCTGGCGGCGCACCGCTAATTCAGTCAGGCCCTCGGGCAGGTTGATTTTCGCGCGCTCACGGAGCGACTGCGGAATATGTTGAAACAGCTCATTGACCGAAGCGATTCCCATCGCTCGCAGCATGCGCTCCTGATCGGCCGGCGTGTGAGGCGTGTATCTCATCGATCGGAACTACTTGTCTTTTTCCTCTTCGTCTTCTTCATCTTCTTCTTCCGATTCCTCCTCGTCGTCTTCTTCGTCGTCGTCTTCTTCTTTTTGCTGGGCGACGTACTCGGCGTACTCCTCCTCGTCCATCAAATCCTTGAGATCGTCCATGTCGTTTAACTCTACTCGGATCATCCAACCGTCGCCGTAGGGATCATCGTTGATGGTCTCCGGATTGTCCGGCAAGACATCGTTGATTTCCAACACCGTACCGCTGACCGGAGCGTAGACATCCGACACTGCCTTGACGGACTCGACGGCGCCGAAGGGATCGTCCTTGACGATCTTCTCGCCCACTTCCGGCAGCTCCACGTAGACGATATCGCCAAGCTCTTCTTCGGCGTATTCGGTGATACCTATGGTCGCGGTATTGCCTTCGACCAGCACCCATTCATGTTCTTTCGAGTATTTTAGCCCTTCAGGGAATTCCATTCCTGACCTCCTTAATTCATTGAATTCGCGAGCGAAGTTTGATTCCCACTCGCGACCAAAGGGGATGCTCGCCCCCTTTAGAAACCCCATTTAATTGTGCCCGCCTCAACAGGCGGGGTTAAATCGAATCAATTTGGCTCAGCCGTTACGGCGGTAAAACGGTAATGGCACAATCTTCGATGGCACCCGGCGCCCGCGAATCTCGACATCGATCAGATTATCGATATGCGCTTCCTCGCTGGAGACGTAACCGAGCGCAATCGCCTTGCCTAACGACGGCGACTTGGTGCCGCTAGTAACCCGGCCGACGTTCCGGCCGTTCTTGAATAGTTGATAATCGCCGCGGCCGATCCCCGGCTGCAAAAGTTCCAAGCCGACGAGTTTCCGGCGCACGCCATCGGCCTTCTGTTTAACGATAACTTCGCGGCCGATGAAAGCGGGCTTGGATAATTTAGTCACCCACTCTAAGCCAGCTTCCAGCGGCGTGGTGCTGTCATCGAGCTCATGGCCATAAAGCGGATAAGCCTTTTCCAGCCGCAGCGTATCGCGCGCGCCCAAACCGACGGGGACCAATCCGGACGGCGCGCCGGCGGTTAGCAAAGCAGTCCATAGCTTTTCGGCAGCGCCGGCATGGCAATAAAGCTCGAAACCCTCCTCGCCGGTATAACCCGTGCGCGCCACCATGCAGCGGATCGACGCGACATCGGCAAAGGCGACGTGGAACGATTTCACTTCGGCGAGCTTGAGCGCCGTCAACGGCTGCAAAAGTGCCTCCGCTTTGGGGCCCTGCAGCGCAAGCTGCGCGTACATCGCGCTCTGATTGTCGACTTCGGCGGCTCCCGCCGCATGATCGCGAATCCAAGTGAAATCTTTATCGATATTCGACGCGTTAACGCAGATAAAATAGGCGTCCGGTTTCACCCGGTAAATAATCACATCGTCGACCACGCCGCCCTGCGGGTTGAGCAATAAGTTGTACTGTGCCTGAAACACGTGCAGGCGCGCCACGTCATTGGCCGTGAGTTGCTGGCAAAGCGCCAAAGCGCCGGCGCCGCGCACTTCGATCTCGCCCATATGGCTCACATCGAACAGGCCGGCGGCGCGGCGCACCGCCAAATGTTCTTCGATGACGCCCTGGTATTGCACCGGCATCTGCCATCCGGCGAACTCGACCATCTTGGCGCCGGCGCGCCGATGCGCGGCAAACAGCGCGGTTCTTTTGAGTGTGGGCACCACGATTGCCGATGAAGTAATCGACCCGCCTAACGCTCACGCTGCAAGGAATCCTTGGCCGCCTTCAGCGTATTGAAAAGCAGCATGCAAATTGTCATCGGCCCGACGCCGCCCGGAACCGGAGTAATGGCGGAGGCACGGTCTTTTGCGGTTTCGAATTCGACATCGCCGCCGAGTTTGCCGTTGGGTAAACGATTCACGCCGACATCAATGACCACGGCGCCCGGTTTTACCCAGTCGCCGCGCACCAGTCCGGCCTTGCCGATCGCCACGACGAGAATGTCGGCGCGGCCCACTTCGTCGCGCAGGCTCGTCGTGCGCGAATGGCAAATCGTCACCGTGGCATGTTTCTCCAACAACATGAGCGCCACCGGCTTGCCAACGATATTGCTCCGGCCAACGACCACGGCATTCTTGCCTTTCGGATCGCAATGGGCCGCCTCCAAAAGCCGCATGATGCCCATCGGCGTGCACGGCCTGAAACCATCGCCACCGAGCGCGAGCATGCCCAGATTCACCGGATGGAAACCGTCGACGTCCTTTTGTGGCGAGATCGCTTCAAGAACTCTCTCCGCGCGGATATGGGGCGGTAACGGCAGTTGTACCAAGATGCCATGAACATGCTTGTCCTTGTTGAGCTGGTGCACCAAGGCGAGCAATTCCTTTTCAGAGATCGTCGCGGGCAGCAAATGCTCGAAGGATTTTATGCCGGCTTCTTTACAGGCTTTTTCTTTGTTGCGGACGTAAATATGCGAAGCCGGATCGTCGCCGACCAGGACCACCGCCAACCCCGGAGCCAATCCCCATCGGCGCTCGAGCCCATCTACTTCCTGCTTAATTTTATTTTGAACTTCTCTAGCGACGGCCTTACCGTCGATAATCGTGGCCATGAATAGACTCCGGAATTTTGCCGAAAACTATATCCAAAATAAGATTTTCGTAAAGAGTTATTTGCCATATTTGGATGACATGGTGAATCGCAAAGGTCAACCCCAAAAAGCACCAAAAAGCAGACATGAGCGCCGACAAAGGTCAGCGCTGATTGACCTCAAGGCCATTTCGGCATTAAATTACCGCAGCGATCTTTCGAAGGGATGATTTCATGAGTGAACCGCGCACCGTTGAAGAAGTGAAAAACGATATCCGCAGCCGGGTCGGCCAGCGCGCGCCGTTTCTCCACGCCGACAAGGCCGAGTCGGAGCAGGCTCTCGCGAAGATGGCGAACTTCGACGGCGAAACCTGGGCGGCGGCCTGGAACGATCTCGGCGCGCGCTGGGAAGATCAAGCCAACGCGGCGGAGAAAGCCGGCAATGCCTCACTGGCGAAAGAAAACTATCTTAAGTCCTACGGCTACTACGGCATCGCGCGCCATCCGTTTCCGAGCACGCCGGGAAAACACCATGGGTATCAAAAGACCCGCGCGATGTTTCTCGCCGCGGCGAAATATTTTGACATCGCGGTGGAGCGGGTTTCGATTCCGTTTCAGGGCAAAGCGATTGTCGGCCACCTGCGTTTGCCGACGAAACTCCCCGCGCCGATGATCATGCACTGGGGCGGCATCGACAATTGGAAAGAAGAGCGCCACTCCTTCGGCGAGAACTTCGTCAAGCAAGGCTGGGGCTGTTTTATCATCGACAGTCCCGGCACCGGCGAGTGCCCGATGTTGGCCGGTCCCGATGCCCATCAAGTTCATCTCGCGGTGCTCGATTATTTGCTCACCCGGCCGGAAGTCGATGTCGATAAAGTCGCCGTCGTCGGCGCCAGCTTCGGCGGCCACTGGTCGACCAAATTGGCCCATCTGGCGCCGCAGAAGTTGCGCGCGGCGGTCAATTGGGGCGGCGGCATTCACCATTTTTTCCAACCTCAGTGGCAGGAGCGCTCGCGCCACGCCGATTCTTATCTTTTCGACCTGATTGAAGCGCGCGCTAATCTGTTCGGCAAGAAAACTTTCGATGAGCTTTGCGCGGTGCTGTCGCTATTGGATCAAGGCTGGCTCGATAAACCCTCGGCGCCGCTCTTGATCGTCAATGGCAAAGAAGACAAACAGGTGCCGCTGGAGGATTTTTACCTGCTGCTCGAACATGGATCGCCGAAAGCCATCCGGCTCTTTCCCGGTGGCCACATGGGCGCGATTCCGAATATATTCAAAACCGTGATCGCTTGGCTGCATCAAAAACTGGATTGAGCATGCTGTTGCAGAACTCGGAGAGAGAATTCTCTCGCAAAGGCGCAAAGACGCCAAGTTCGGAGAATCAAATATCTTCTTCACTTAGCGTCTTGGCGCCTTGGCGGGATAAATTCTTTGAACATTTATGAGCCTCTATCAAGTTCAGAAACTTATTTATCACGTCAACCGTGATCCCGAACGGCGCGAGCGCTATCGCCAGGATGCCACGACGTTCGTAAAATCCTACGACTTAACCGAAACCGAAAGCGCGGCGCTTTTGCACGTCGATGTGCGCGCGCTGTATACCATGGGAGTCCACTCGTTGCTGCTCCGGCCGTTTACTTTGCTCAATAAAGTTTCCAACGACGACTACGCCAAAGCATTGAAAGGATTGGGATGAGTCATGCCCATCGTATTTGCCTGCGCCGCTAGCCACGCGCCCGGAATGACCGCGTGGACCGAGGCCGCGCCGAAACAACAGGCGGACAATTTTCTCGGTAGTTATCGCAAGCTCGGCGAACGGCTCGCCGCCGCGAAGCCGGACGCCATCGTCGCCCTGACGGTCGAGCATTGGGCAAATTTTTTTCTGAACAGCATGCCGACCTTCTCGATCGGCCGCGCCGAGCGCTACGACGGCCCGATCGAAGAATGGCTGAGAATCCCCAAAGCCAGCGTGCCCGGCGATGTGAAATTAGCAGCGGAATTAATTGACGCCTGCCTCGACGGCGGTTTCGATCCGCTGTTCTCGGACGAACTGTTGTTCGACCACGCGACCTATTTGCCGCTGCATTTTTTGAATCCCAATATGACCGTCCCAGTGGTCCCAGTGATCATCAACACACTAACGCCGCCGATGCCGACGGCAAAACGCTGCTTCGCCTTTGGCGAGTTCCTCGGCCAGGTCTTGAGTCGCAGTGATAAAAGAATCGCCTTGATCGCCACCGGCGGACTGTCGCACTGGCCGGGCGAAGCGCAGCACGGCAAAATAAATATTCCCTTCGACAAGAAGTTTTTGGAAAACTTGATCACCGGCGATCACCATCAGTTGACCGCCTATACCCACGCCGAGATCGATCGCAACGCAGGCTCCGGCGGCCACGAAATCAGAACCTGGATCGCGCTGGCCGGCGCGGTGCAGAGCTGGAAAGCCCAACTGATCGCCTACGAGCCGGTAGTCCCGTGGGCCACTGGCTGTGGCCTGGTGGAATTCTCACAATGATCGAAGCGAAGCGTAATTTACTCCGCTATCTTTTTTGTGTCCTTTGCGCCCTTTGCGGTTAAAATTTCCGGCGAGACCGAAATGAAATTCAGCATCCACAGCCTGCATGGCGGCGTTAAGAACATAGACGAGATCCACCAGCGCGCCAGACGGGCCGAAGATCTCGGCTGGGACGGCATCTTTCTCGGCGAAAGCCATCTTAGTTCTATCGACTCGTTTCAGACCCTCGCCAGCTGCGCGATGATCACCCAGCGGTTGCTGCTCGGCATCGCCGTGACCAATATCGTTTTCCGCCATCCGACAGTCATCGCCGGCGCCGCCGCGTCGCTCAACGAAATTTCCAAAGGCCGCGCCATTATGCGCCTCGGCACCGGCGACGGACCGGTGTATTCCCAGGGCTTGAAAGCGACAAAGTTAAAGGAGTTCGAGGAAGGCATCCGGTTGATCCGCAATTTGGTGCGCGGCGAGCGCGCCGCCTTCCCGACCGGCAAAGTCGGCATCGGTTTCAAGATCAACCGGCCGGCGCCAATTTATGTTTCCGCCGAGGGCCCGAAAGGGCTCCAACTCGCCGGCCGTTCAGCCGACGGCGTAATCCTCGGCACCGGCTTCGACCTCGACGGCTACAACTGGGCAAAGCAGAGAATCCGCGAAGGCCTCGCCGAAGCCGGGCGAAATGAAAGTGACATCAAGATCATCGCCGCGGGCATGCTCTGCGTAAACGACGACGGCAACAAAGCGAGAAAAATTGTGCGCAATCGCATCGCCAATCGCGCGCACCACAATTTCCGCTTCACCTTCGAAACCGTGCCGCCTGAAGAACTCGAAGGCGTAAAGAAATTCATGGCCGGCTTCGACGTGATGAAACCGATGGAAGACAGAGTCGACCCGAACTTAGTGAATGATTACTTGATCCGGCGCTTCTCCATCGCCGGCAGCCCGAACGAATGTATCGAGCGGATCGAAGAGTTAAAGGCGGCAGGAGTCGAGCACTTGATGCTCACACCGGCGCGGACAGTTTACGGCGAGACGGTGGAAGCGTTTGCCAAGAACGTGATCCCCCACTTTCGCGGCTGAGTCCAGGCGGCATCACAGGTAAAATATGGGCAAGAACCGCATCAATGAAAGCCAGCTCCAGAAATTAAACCATAAGAACGCGCCGCGGTATAACTATGGAGATTAGTTCGCCTGTTGCTTGTAAGCGTCAGGTCTGAGGAATCACCCGGCGAACTTTCCCTGCGGCGATCTCACGAAGCGCGGTAACAATCTCTCGGTTATCCGTTTGGATCAGCGGCTTGGCGCCTTTTAAGAGCTGCTTCGCGCGTACTGACGCGATCATTACCAGCTCAAAACGACTCGAAACGTTACCCAAACAATCTTCAACGGTTATTCTTGCCATACTTATTACTATGGGCCTCAGGATCGCGGAACACAAGGTAGTTTCCGCAAATTTGCAGTTTGCCCCGCCCTGTCCACTGCCAGCTGCGTTAATCGTCAGCGATGCCACGGAGTTAGCCGAAACGGCACGGCATAATTATAATTCAAATATTTTTTGCCGCAGCGCGGCGCGCCGCCTGGTTCACTCACCCCGTAGCACCAAAACCGGATCGTCGCCGTGACGCACGACTTTTTCGGTTACGCTACCAAGTATCCAGCGCCGTACGCCGGAGCGGCCATGAGTTGACATGGCGATCACCGCGCGTGGTGCTGTCTGCGCGTAGCCGATAATTTCGTCGGCGGCGGGGCCTTCTATCGTCCGCGTCGACACCGTCCGAACCCCCTCAGCAACCAGAAAATCTTCTTTTTCTTTCAGATACCCGGCCGCGTCCCTACGCGCTTCCTCACGGAACGCGTCATAGTCGGGTAAATAAGCTTCGCTGCTATAATACGCCGAAGCAGGGAACTCGAAAGCGCGAATCAGCGTCACCTCGACGTCAAGCGCCCGAGCCCACTTTGAAACGGTCGGGAGTATCTGTTCCGCAAGCAGCGAACCGTCCAGAGGGACGACGATCGAATTGAGGATCCGCTGAGGCGACGCCTTCGCCGCCGCCGCCCGCACCAGGAACAACGGATTGGTTGTGCCGCGCAGCACTTTCTCGGCCACACTACCCAACAACCAGCGCTTCGCGCCGGAGCGACCGTGAGTCGCCATGGCAATCAGCGTATCGCGGTCCTTGCTGGTGGTTTCAAGAATGGTCTCCGCCGGTTTACCTCGAATAACCCGGCACTCGGTCGGGAAACGGGAAAACATTTTGGCGACATTCTCCAGGTAACCCGCGCTATTTTTTTCCTCGGCAGCGATGACTGTGTCCAGGTGGTGCATTTTTTCCGCAGCCAAATGGCTAGTCATCGCGCCAATATCGATGACCGACATCAGCTCGACCGAGGTTTTGAATCCGGCGGCAAAGGCCTCGGCGTAGGGCAAGACCGTTTCCGCCGTTGCCGAACCGTCCAATGGAACCAAGATTCTTGTATACATCCTCGCCTCCTTACGAATGCCGATACTCGTTTTCCGCCATGACTACGCCATTCCACAAAGCCCTTATCAACTTCTTTTGCTACATTGCACTTTTCACCGGCTCGCTATTCTTACCCTTAGAGGCCGTGTCTTTTTTTCGCTTCGGCGATGAAGCCAGTTTCTTCGAGCGTCTTGACGTAATTACCATTGATGATTTGATGAATATCCAACTGGCCCACTTTAGGAGTCACTCGTGCGACATATTTTTGAATATTTTTCCAAGCCTCGGGATCGGGGGCGACATCGAGGGAAGACACCGTGCGCAGTGCGTTGTAAGAGGTCTCGGCGTCCTGGTCGGTGCTCAGCCGAAGGTGCTTCTTGAGCACCTCCATGACCTCCCGTTTGTTGCGCGGGCTTTGAATAAAGACCACGCCCTCGACCATCCCTTTTACCAAGCGCATGATGAGGTCCGGGGAATTAGCGATTCGGTCGCTCCGCGTACAGATTCCAACGCCTTGATAAGGAACCTTTAGTTCCGTGGTATTCGCTAGGGAGCGCAGACCGGCCCGTTTTGCCACCGCGGCCGACGCCTGGGTGATCACCGCCGCGTCGATGTTCGAGGCGAGCAGGGCTTGGAGAATCGTCGGTTCGTCGCCGATCACGCGCAGCTGCAATTTGTACTTTTCGGCATCGACGCCGAGCCGATCCAAAACGATCATCGTTTGCAACCAGAACCCGCCGCCGATGCTCTGCACCCCGAAGATTTTCTCCCGCAGGGCGGCGAGCGAGTCGATTTCCGGTCGCACGATCAGCTCCCGCGCGATCTTGTTGAAGGGACTCGCGACGCAGCCGAGCTTTGCTCCTCCGGAGACGCCGCTGATGACCGAAGAAATGGCGGGCCAAAAGGCCTGAACATCTCCTGCCATCACGGCCGTCAGGCTGATCTGACCGTTGCGCACCTGAAGCATATTCACGTCGAGGCCGTATCTCTTGAAAATCCCTTTGTCCACCGCGACCCACATGGGGCCGACGGTCTCATTATGACCACCGTAGGAGATCAGCAGCTTGTCCTGAGCCTGCGCTGCCGATAGCGTCGCCAGTTTCACTATGAGAAATATGCTGGCGTAAATAATCCAGTACTTGCCTGTGAAAGTCACGATTTACCTCCAAAAAAATAGGCTATGCTTCGATTCGTTCCACCACCGGCCAGCTTGCGCCCGTCGTGCGAGCCGCCGCTCTTGGCAGAATGCCAAATGACTAGCTTGCGAGTTGGTCATATCTCCAGGTCTCAACCACACCATGCCATTAACATCAGTTTCTTTTGCTACATTTTTTGCTTTAGCGCCAGCGCTTTCCAGGCAGTTATTGCTAAATATCCACAACTCATCGCCCATGGTTGAGCGAGCCTAGCTGGCGCGTGAAAGTCCTTCGATCGTGATGGCTGACCGGGCGATCGCTGTTGCTCTAGCATGGGCGCGGCACCGGCTGCCGCCTAACTAGAATTTTTCCATAAAAAAGAATCGGCGGGAGGCGATTTCCTAAACTCTAGAATGATAGACGATCCGATGCGCCTTTGGGTTGAGAATTTCGTATGCAAAACGTGTCTTGGCCAGCTCGATGCAGTTGGCCCGCTCCTTGCTCAATTCCAAAACTGTGTCGATATGTGCGAGTAGCGACGACAAAAGGAGAATCAACTTGAACACCCTAGTTTTCGATAAGCCACTTTCAGCAACCACCTCATCCTGCAGCCAAGCCGCACCAGCGAAAAAGAGCTATAAGTCGGTGCCGGAAAATTACAAAGTCTTATCCGAAACCAAGTACCACAATGTAATTGCCGATCTTGAAGCCATCCTGTTGGATATCAGCACCGACGGCGTCGGCATCAATACGCCGGACGGCAAAATCAGTGCGTCGACGCTCAAAAGCTGGGCAGAGTCTCTGAGAAATGCCCTAGAGACCCTTTCAAAGGCACAGTAAACGAAACAACTTTGAAGCGTCCAGCCCACCACATTTTAGCGCCGCCGTTCCGCGGCGCGGGCGACTTGACCGGTGTGTACAAGCACAACCCGCCAGAGGTGGGAGAGCGAAGAACGCCGATTTCGTTCTGGACCAAGTGATGCAGTAAGACCGCTAGGCTGGGAAAGAACGCGAACTTTAGAATTCATTCATCGGTACACCTACCCCACGGCCCGCTTCCGCACGTCCTCCAATATCGAAACAAGCTCGTCAACTTCTTTGGACTCAAACACGCCGTCGACGCCGCGCGAGCTGAAATCAGTGTACGGCGAATCGTAAAGCAATCGTGCATCCATCGAGCCGTGTTCAGTCAGATGGTCGATGATCAAGTTCAGAAACTCGATCTGATTGGCACGCAAAGTTTTACCGGCGAGAAAGCCGCCCAAAGCTTTCTTGGCAGCGTCACGCTCCAGTCCGATCAATGAACGCACGAACAGACCTAACCCCTCGTTCGTGTCTTTGGCTTTTTGTACATCTTCGGCGCTACCGAGACCGCTTTCCGAAAGCATCCGCTCTAACTCAGCCAAATCAGTAGCCGTCAACGGCTCGTTCATTCGCAGCTTGTACACGGCAATGTGATGCTCATTTGCTTTGAGAAACTGGCGCGCCTTGGCGCGGAATCGTTCGAAATCGCTCGGCGTCGCAAACCCAGGCAGGATGAATTCTCGTTCGCTGCCCATCAAATCTTCAAAGTCGGTATAAATAGGCTTTCGCTGCGTTTTCTCGATCAACTTCACCAGCGAACGCAACCGCCTCCTGACACTTTCCAATGTTGGCACTGTGACATTCTGCCACCATTCATCGGTCTGCAGGTCCAGAATAAGCGACAGCTCTGCCTGGATCATCGGTATGCTGGCTTTATCCTGGAGCAGCCCGGCAATGCCCTTTACCTGATCGCGCAGGCGAACAAATGACGGCTCTTGGCGCAAAACCGCAAGCTGCAAATTCAGAATCAGCAAGTCGAAGCGCTTCGCCTCTTCGTCTTCGGGATCAAGCTCTGTCGGCAAGCCAGCAACTTCATGCGAGAGCTCGGTGTACGCAACACCGTCTAGTTGACTCCACGCAGTTGTCGAGGCGTATTTCTCAACAAAGCGGCGTTTCGGCCGGACGATAAAGTTATTTACGTTCATGGCGGACACTTCCCTACGAAGCAATTCCGCCGTCGCTCGCCTAACCTCATCGTCGCTTGATCCTGATCCAAAGGTTGTAGCAGCCTCGCCACTTTGTCCACCACCATCCTGCGCTTGCTCAACCGAAACTTTCTTGTCTAACTCGCCGATCAACTCCAGACGCGCGTTAAACAAACGCTTGGCTAGAGACTCGCCAGTGGCGCCTTCCGTGGGCGGGAGCTGCTGAGAGAAGAATTCAAGATTCTGACAGTAATCGAAAACGTAGAAAAATTCTTTATCCTTGCCCGGCCCGAACAAGTCTGGACAAAGCCGGGTTCCTCGTCCGAGCATCTGCCAAAATTTGGTCTTTGAGCGCACGAGCTTGAAGAAGACCAGATTGACTACCTCTGGGATATCGATGCCGGTGTCGAGCATGTCCACGGAGATCGCTACGTGAGGCTCTTTGGTCGAGATGGAGAAATTATCTATCAAATTCTGGACATACTCCGTCTCGAAGTCGATGACCCGGGCAAACTCTCCTTTGTAGTGCGGGTAATTGATATTGAACCGCTCCGCAATAAACTGCGCATGGTCGTGATTTTTAGCGAAGACGATGGTCTTTCCCAAGCGATCCCCGCCGGCCACTTTAAGGCCGCGCGTCATTAAGTGCTCCAGCACCTTGTCCACGGTATCTTGGTTGAAAAGCCAGCGGTTTACCGCTTCGGCTTCCACGCGATTAGGAATCGTACCGTCGTCATTCCAGTCCAGCGCATCCCACTCTTCTTTTTCTTCTTCGGACAGTTGCTCGTATGAAATCCCTTCTCGCTGGAATCGTAAGGGCACGGAAACAGCTTTCGGCGGCACTAGGAAGCCGTCTCTGACCGCTTCGTCGAGTGTGTAGTTGTCGGTCGGCACGCCGCTTTCAAGGTTAAACAATCGGTAAGTGTTTCGATCGACTTCGTCCTTCGGCGTAGCGGTGAGCCCGACCAACAATGAATCAAAATACTCGAAGATCGCGCCGTACTTTTGGTAAACGGAGCGGTGCGCCTCGTCGATGATGACCAGATCAAAATGGCCGACGCCGAATCGGCGCTGGCCGTCGCGCGCCTCTTCGATCAGGCCCATCATGGTCGGATAAGTCGATACATAAACACGCCCCTCCGCATCCTTTTCGGTTACCAGATTGACCGGCGAAGTATCGGGGAGAAATTTTTTAAAAGCGTTCACTGCCTGCCTCACCAGCGCCACGCGGTCGGCGAGAAACAGCACCCGCTTGACCCAGTTGCAGCGCATCAACAGTTCGCAGAGTGCGATCACCGTCCGGGTCTTTCCGGCGCCCGTCGCCATGGTCAGCAACGCTTTGCGGTCCAAATCCCTTTCGAAGGCTTCACCCACCCGTCGTATCGCCCGCGACTGATAGTAGCGTTCAACAATCGACTCGTCGATTTTGGCGTCGGCAAGGCTCTTCCGAGCGTCGCGTCGTTGAATCAGAAGCTCCAACTCGGCCTTTTTGTAAAAACCTTGCACCGGGCGCGGTGGGTAGCCCGGATCGTCCCACATCCAGTGGTCATAGCCGTTGGAGTAGAAAATTACCGGCCGCTGGCCAAACTGTTTTTCCAAACAGTCGGCGTACAGCTTCGCTTGCTGTTGACCGACTCGCGAGTCCCGCTTGGTCCGCTTTGCTTCGACTAGCCCGAGCGGCTTGCCATCGTCGCCCCACAGCACGTAATCGACAAATCCTTCGCCCGTGTTATTCGGCATGCCTGTTACGGGAAATTCCCGGTCTTGTGTATCGGTGAGCGCCCATCCCGCTTCCTTCAACAACAAATCGATGAAATAGTCGCGTGTTTCCGCTTCCGAATAGTTGTGATCGTCTGTTCGCGCGGCGTTCTGTTTCTTTGCATCAGCGACTTCGATCCGCAATCTTTGCAGCTCGTCATCTAACGCTTTCTTGCCGGACAACAATTGCGAGAGTTTTTCATCGCGCTCGCGCAGCCGGCTTTCTAAATTCTGCAGTTGTTCGAGTGTCTGCGGCGAGATGGGGCTGGTCTTCGGGAGCAAATCTGTATCGAAAGTAAGTCCGTCCGCCGGCTTCGCGCCCCGCCCATAGGTGCGCACGAGCCAGAACATGAAGTGAAACAACTCTTTCGCCGCCGCTAGCGCGTCGAGTTGCCGCACCGGCTTGTGACTATGAACCGCCAGATTACCAAGGTCTTTGACGACTTTGATCTTGGCAAAAATCGCCGGGCCGACGGCGTTGCGAAAGGACGGTGCGTGAATCAGCGCGCTGAGATGGTCTTGATAGGGAAGTTTGAGAGCTGCGTCGTGTTTGTAGAGCCAATGAACCGCCAGTTCCAACGCCCGCCGGGCATGGAAGCAGGAACTGCGCGAGTCGGAATAGACCAGCGACTCCGCCTGCGCCGCCGGATCGAATAGCATCGGCCATTCGCCGCGAAGGAACTCGAATTGTGAGTCGGCGCTCGCCATTTCGTGATCCTAAGACGATAGGAACCCGTGTACCTTTGCTTTCGGCATTTCTTTTACCCGTTTGAAAAACTCGCTTTCGGTAATCTGTGTCGGCCAATCCAAGTTGATGGAAATGATAATGTTCAATTTATCGGCTGCTCGTTTAGTCTCGATGGCCTGTAACTCAACGAGATAAGATAAATCGCGGATCACCGCCTTGCGTGGATTTTTTACGTGATACAGTCCAGCCGTTTGTTTGATGAATTCAGCTACACTCTGACTGCCATGATCCAAGAGCAGTTGCAGCAACTGCACATGACGATCCGACATGACCCGCTTACGCGGTGAGCGCAGGCGGCCAAAGAGATCGGTCATGGTGTTGCGATAAAGCGCCTTGGCAACCTGGAGACGGATCTCGGAAAATAGCCTGTTGCACTGCTTCTCGATTCCCTTCAGCGCGAATTTGAGAAACGGCGTCAGATCGTGGCTTAGCGCGCGGGTTTCGGCGAGCGCGTTCAGATAGCCGGCCTTTTCCTCGTAATAGTAGTTCGACATGGCGATGAACAGCGTATCGCGCAAGCCGACGCGCTGAAGCATCAGCGCTTCCAGCGCGCGCGCCGTGCGGCCGTTACCGTCCAGAAAAGGATGCATCGCGGCAAAGTGGTAGTGGAGCGCTAGGGCCTGAATCAATGGATCGTGCTCACGAAAACTCGTCCGCGCCGCCTGACATAACTGTCTCAACGCCGCTTCGCAATCCTCTCCGCCTTCGACGCCGCGATGACGCGGCGTACCAAAGGTCACGTTGTCGTCGCGCCCCCTCGGCCGCCCGGGAGGACAATGGTCATCGTCGCAACCCGAGACGATGCGGCGATGGATCTCACAAACCAACGCCTCATCGACCGGCCGGTCCGTTTCAAGTTTGGCAATCCAACGATACGTCGCCAACGCGCAAGCCGCTTGGCGCTGCGATCGAGTCTCAAGTTGTTGCGGCGTCTCCCGCATCGCCGCGTCCAGTTCTCTTTCCGTGAACTCCGCGCCTTCGATCCGCGATGTCCCAGCCACCTCGCGCTTAAGCTGGTTTTGCTGAAGTTCCTCCGCCCAGCTGCGCTGATAGGGAATCTGCGTCAACGCCAACATCGCCGCCTTCGCTCCCAGGAGTTCGACTTGAATCCCCGCCAAGTCGAAGCGAATCCACTGCCTGGGCATTTCGTATGGGATCGTCATGAGCCTATTGTAGCCCAGTTCATTTCCGATAGGAATGCCTCAACCCATCGGAGAAACTCGCTATATCTCAATTGGTTACATACACATCGAGAAAGATCGCGGTGTTTTCATTTCCCACTTCATTTCCGCGTCATTTCCGATCTAGTTCTAGTCGAGTGAGATCGCAACTAGACAAATGCATAGCTGGTCCGTCGTCACAAAGAGGCGTCACCCCGGCGACGGCCGGGGTCCAGTCTTTTCTACCATCATCGCAGCAAGCTATAACGCTGGATTCCGGCCTCCGCCGGAATGACGGAAACGAACCCCGCCGCTACTCTATGATGAAGAAACCCATACAGCCCGCACGTCACCCCGGCGAAAGCCGGGGTCCAGGTGCACCTCGTCACGCAACTCGGTCACAGATGGCTTTGTCACAGCTCCGTGTCATAGCGTGTCACAGCTCGCCAAGCACATAGTGGCGATTCGGATCGGTCGGTCCGGTTGCCACCTCCCGAAGCAGCCCTTTGTCGAGCATCGCTTTGAGGTCCCGCTGTAGAGTGCGGCGGTTGACCTCGGGAAAGTTACTTTCCAGGTCGCCTAGAGTCAGCTTGCCGTGGGCGAGCAAGTGATCAAGCGCTCCGGCTTGACGAGGATTGAGCTGGTGCGCCCGCGCCACCACATCAGTACGAATCGCGATCTCACCGCGTGCTTTGACCTCGTCCAACTGTGTGGCCAATCCACCGACAAAAAACTCCAGCCAGCCGGTCAGATCCATGCCCTGCTCGCGAACACCCTGAATCGCCAGGTAGAAAGCGCGACGGTCACGGTCATAATATTCGCTGATCGTAAACAGCCGCTTGAAATCGTAACCCGCGCGGTAAAGACACAGTGTCGACAGTAGCCGCGAAGTGCGTCCGTTGCCGTCGACAAAAGGATGTATGTGCACCAGCTGAAACTGCGCGATTCCTGCCATCAGCACAGGATGGATGGCTGACTCTGCACTTAGCCAACTCACCAGCTCCTGCATCAGAGGCGGCACATCTTGAGGCGGTGGCGGCGTATAAATGATTTCCCGCGTCCCGCTGTTCGCCACGTAGTTTTGTATTTTGCGATACGTGCCGAGGCCGCCCTGCCCGCCTCGCACGCCTTCCACCAGCCGCTTGTGAATCTCGCGGATCAGCCCTTCGGTGATCGGCTCGCCGCTTTCAAGATACTGTGAGACCAGATTGAACGCTTCGCGATAGTTCAACAGCTCGCGCACGTCGTCCGGCTGCGCCTCGTCGACCTTTTTCCCGGCCCACAGCCGCTCGGCTTGTTCCATGGTCAGTTGCGTGCCTTCGATGTGCGTTGTGTGATGCGCTTCCAAAAGTAATGCGCGTTGACTCATACGCCGCACCCACTCGTCCGATAACGTCGCCGCTTCCAAAAACCCGCGCGCCCGCTCGATCGCCGTCAGCCCGGCGGTGATTGCATTGGTGATCGTGAAGCGGGGAGCGAATGCTGTCATCTCAGAGTTCTCCTCGAAAAGCACGGTGCTGCAGCGAGGCGAAGAGCGCGTCCAGCTCCGCCAGCGACGCGCGCTGCGCCGTCTTCAGCTTCTCCACTGCTCGGACTCGACAGGCGAATTCGCGTTGCAACTCGATGGGGGGAAGTGGAACGATGAATGAGCGGATATCGTCAAAGTTCAGACCCGCCTTCACCCCTTGCCGGTTGCGTCCCACCACTTGGCGCTGTCCTACCGGAGAAGCGAAGTAGGCGGACAGAAAACGGGGAACGAGCGCCCTCGTGCGAAGGATTGAAAGGTGTTGGTTTATGAACGCCGTTCCAATTCCTTCCGGCACTACCGCTGTGCGACCCAAGTCTGCGGTGATGCTTAACAACACGTCCCCTGGCTGAACTCGGGTTCGCTTCGCCTCGGCAGTGTCAGGAGCGTTCACGTATGCTATGTCGTCGAGCAGCAACTCATCGCGGCGTACGTTTTGAATTCGCAGAAACAAGTCGCCAGACTCCGCGTAGTATTCAGCCCAGCCGCGTGAGCCGCTCGTGAGGAAGTCGAGCAACTGACCGAGCTTCTTGGTCGGCCACTGTTTCAGAATCGTCGTATGATCGCCGAAGAGGTCGAGGAAGAGAGATTGGGTGAGGGAATCGAGTTGGGCGAGGGCAGTGCGGCGCTTGGCCCGCAACGCCTCCGCCCGGTCCAGCACCTCCGCAATCCGCCGCTGCTCCGTGAGCGGCAACGATGGCACTTCAAAGTTTACGAGTTCTTCGCCGCTGATGTTGATGAACGTGCTGCCGACCCCACGCGCCTGGAATGTTGCGTAACCATTCGTCAAAACGTGACGCAGAAAGCCACCGTCGAACTTTCCTGGTTTGCCTCGAATCGCTGCTAGCCCTCGACCGAGACAGTATTTTTTGTCGGCCAAGTTAAGGCGACCGGCGGTGGCACCACGCACACAGAAGAGAACATCACCCGATTCACAGAGTTTCGTCGGACTTGTCGTCCATTGTTTCTCTATGGGATAGAGCGGACCGAATTCGGTTGGGCCGTTCAAGAGTGGTGCGCCTTTACCCTCTTTGTTGTAGGACTCGCCCGGCGGTGACTGCCCCATGATTATCGTCGCTTGTTCGCCAAGCTTTGACATCGCCACACTCACCGGAGCATCCCCTCCAGCTCCTTCATGCCTTGCTGAATCTCCGCCTCCAGTTTGCCGAGGCTGACGAGGATTTCGTTCGGTGGGCGGTGCGCGACTTCTTCGTGGACGACTTCCTTGTAGCGGTTGAGCGAGAGGTCGTAGCCCTGTGCGGCGATGTCGGCCTTGGGCACGCAGAAGCTTTGCGCGGTGCGCGGGCGTTTTAGTTCCTGATCTCTGACCTGTGATTTCTGACTTCTGAGCGCAGCCCAACGGGCGAGCACATCAGGCAAATTGTTCTTCGCGTGTTCGTCGGGCGTAAGAACTGGATTCCGGCCTTCGCCGGAATGACGGACTTCGCCCTGACCATCTCCGTCACCCCGACGGACGCCGGGGTCCAGGCCGGCGCGGGGCGTGGGACCGAGCTTTTCCCCGGGCAACAGCGGCGTGCGTTTGTCGTCGAGCGACATGCCGTCGGCGTCCACGTCGTAGAACCAAACGTGGTCCGTGCCGCCGGAGTTGGTTTTGGTGAAAACGAGAATCGCGGTGGAGACGCCGGCGTAGGGTTTGAACACGCCGCCGGGTAGTGAGATGACGGCGTCGAGTTTCTGATCCTCGACGAGAATTTTGCGCAGTGTCTTGTGCGCGTTGGACGAGCCGAACAGCACGCCGTCGGGCACGATGACCGCGGCGCGTCCGCCGGGCTTGAGCAGGCGCAGGTAGAGGGCGAGAAAGAGCAGTTCGGTTTTCTTCGTTTTCACCACCTGGAGCAGATCCTTGGCGCAGTTCTCGTAGTCGAGCGATCCGGCGAAGGGGGAATTCGCGGTGATCAAAGTGTATTTTTCCATCTCGTCGGCGTGGTCCTGAGCGAGGGAGTCGCGATAGCGGATGTCGGGATTTTCCACTCCGTGCAGCAGCATGTTCATGCTGCCGATGCGGAGCATGGTGTTGTCGAAGTCGAAGGCATGGAAGAGGCTGTGGTGGAAGTGCGCATTGAGCTTCGCGTCGCGGAAAATTTCCGGGTGATGCCGCCGGAGATATTCTCCGACTGCCACGGGAAAGCCGCAGGTTCCGCTGGCGGGGTCGCACATGATGTCCGTGGGCACCGGCCGGACAAGCTCCACCATCAACTCGATGATGTGACGCGGGGTGCGGAACTGGCCGTTCTGCCCGGCGCTGGCGATCTTGGCGAGCATGTACTCGTACAAATCTCCCTTGGTGTCGCGCTCCTCCATCGGCACCTGGTCGATCATATCGACGACCTTCGCCAGCAGTCCCGGCGTAGGTATCGTGAAACGGGCGTCTTTCATATGATGCGCGTAGGTGGACTGATCGCCGCCTAACTGCCGCAGGAACGGGAACACATGCTCGCCGACCACGTTGTACATGTCGGCAGGCGCGAAGTGCTTGAATCGCGACCAGCGACAATCAGCGTACGGACGCGGTGCGCGCGGATGATCATCTTGCCCGTCGGGAAATAACCGCCGCTCAATGGGCTTCTTCAGGCGAATTGCTTTCAATTCTTCGAGGGTCTGAAGTTCGTCAAGTCGCTTGATGAAAAGCAGATAAGTAATCTGCTCGATCACTTCCAGCGGGTTGGAAATCCCGCCGGACCAGAACGCATTCCAGATTTGATCGATTTGGCTACGAATCTCGTTGGTGAGCATGACAATTTAGATTCTAAGTAAACCCCGCCTCTTGTGGTTCGATTGCCCTCACCACCCTGAGGCTCTCGAAGGGAGGCGGGCACAATTAAATGGGGTTTCCAAAGGGGGCGGGCATCCCCTTTGGTCGCGAGCGGGGTCCAAACCCCGCTCGCGAATCAATTTGATTATAACCTCCACGCACTCGCTGTTTCCGCGCTCCTGGAAATTTAAGACGTAACTCGGAAAATTCTCGGCACGCCGGTACGGCGCTATTCGAGGCTGCTGCCCGTTCAAAAGGTTCAAGCCGTTCAATCGCTACGCTCCGTTCAAAACGTTCAATTGCGCGGGGACTACTCGGCCGAAATTGGAGTTACATTACTGGAATTTCCGGCGTTCTGACAAGGGGATTAACTTTAGCGGAGGTAACGAATGCTTTCGTTCAAGCCGTTCAACCGCCGTGCTCCGTTCAAAGGCTTACGCCCGTTCAACAGTTCAAGATTCAAAAGTTCAAGAACGGATGCGGCAGGAAAACTTCTACGTTATGGGAATGCTCGAAAGGAAAAAAATGACGGCAGTCAGCCCGAGGCGCCGATCCGGCGCCTCGGGTCTGATTGGGGTCTGTGAAAATCCCACGTTTATCTGGGATCGATTGCGAGTTGGGAAAGCTTCAGCGCGACACCCAGCGTCAACGGATTATCGCCGGTGCTTAGAGCCGTGCCCAATCTTTCGATCTCCCACGATGAGATCTTTTCTGTCCTAACCTCTTCTTTCGTGGCGGCCTGCAATTTTTCGGCCTCGGGCAGTTTGATTAAATATTTGACATTGTTGCCGTCGCTTAGCGTCACCGAGAGAACCATCTGTTTGCCTTCTTCGGTTGCCAATGTTTGCAGCCCGGCAATTTGACTCGAAAGGCCAGTTTTAGTCACGGTGTCCGTGTACAGCCATATGAAGGCGCCGATAAAGGCAACCATAACCAACCAGCCATACTGGCCGATCCGTTTCTGGCGCTTAATCGACCGGCTTCTCTGGAGATCAAAGAATTTGCGGTAAGACTCCTTTTCCGCCGTCAGTTTCTTGACTGGATCTTGCTCAGTCGAACTCGGCGGTTGATTGAAGCCGAGATCGACGCTGTTCAGTATCATACCCAGGATCACCAAACCCAACGGTATAGCGACCAATATTAGAGGATGCATAAGACTCTCCTTTTCAGGCTCCGATAGCCTGTGGATATTGGAAGAGGGAGGGGTCAGAACCGGGAGGAAATATTCGCTGTCGAACCGGAACCGAAGTCCGTGTCACCGCTGTCTAGGTGACCCGGCCTTCTACCTCTTGCGCGCCATTACGGGGGGGGAAGGTATGATCCACTCTCTACCTTATAGGACTGGAGGCGCTGTAGCAATGGCACTGCAATTGCCGTTGCCTCCCCGCGCATCCTCTTAAATGGCACACAAGGCTTTGGCGTTATCGCTAAGATTTTTTTTCTTCACCGCCGCCGACACGTCGTCGCGCGCGCCGGCGAATCACGCCAGCGCCAGAGTGCGTAAAAACAAAACGCCGCCAACAAACATCTGCCAGCGGCGTTTCAGCAATCAGGGTCGCTTCGGGATTACGAAGTGATCTCCCACCAGTTCCGATTGATATCGCTCAGTAGGAAGTGCGCGCGGCCGTTGGTCTCCAGTTCACGGAGGTCATGGATGCCGAGCGGCTTGCCGTTTTTCGAGAAATCTTTGTGCGCGTCTTCGACTGCTTCGGCGGTCGCCAGTTGCAGCGTGAAACGGTTCGATTCCGACAGATAATCGCGGTGCGTCGTCGGCAGCACGACGACATACCACGGCCCCATGTTGGGCACGCTGATATAAGTCGACATGCGCCCGCCGCCGATCAGGTCGAGGCCGAGGACATTCGCGAGAAATTTATCGCTTGCCTCCTTATCATCGCAGTTGAGCGTGCCATGGGTCATCGCCTGGGGCACGTAGCCCCGGCCCGGAAACTTCGCTTCCGGCAGCGGTGTGGTCCAGTGCGGCGCGGCGATCCTGCGCCCCTGTTTGATCGCCGCCGGATTGTAATACTCAAGCTCCAGATCGTTGCCGCCCGGCTCTTTGAAATAAATCGAATAGGCAAAATGCGCTTCGTGCGGCGGCGTTACACTTCTAATCTTGTATTGAGCCTTATGCTCGGAAATATATTGGTGCGCGATGGGAATTTCTTTCGAGCTGCCGACCCGAAAGCCATAGTGATTGGTGTGCGGCTTGTTCTTGGAATCCGGCCCGCCTTCGTGAATCACCAACTTCCAGGCGGTATTGGGATGTTTGACCACCGCCTGCTTCTCGGTCCGCTCAATCACCTCGGCGGCGAGCAATTCAGTAAAGACCGGCAGCGTCTCATCGAGCGAGCGGCATTCATAATGCCCTTCGGTCATTCCAATCGGTTTCAGCATTCTTGTCTCCTTAATAAAGCAAATCTTCCAATGACATTGTCAGTATTATGATTCTGCTGAAAAACCCTCCGTTCATCCTTCGAGAGCCTCAGGACGAACGGAAGAGCGATTGAAATCATTGGAGATTTTTCCGTTCATGCTGAGCAGCCTGTCGAAGCATTCTTAGGTTTTTTCAGCAGAATCTATTATTAAGAAAGACCCTTATGCTTGTCAATTGGCCGATTTCTCGCGCGCCGCCATCCTCACCGGGGCACCGGACTTGGCGCATTCCTCTTCGAAGGTCTTACGAATAATCGGGTCTTCATCCTCATACTCGATCTGCCAGCCGCCGTAAGCCAGCGGCACGTCGGACTGAATCTTGCCGGGCTGCAATTTATACTTGCGGCTCAAAATCTTGAGCGCTAAATAACGCGCCGGCTCCGCGCCGGAGTTGAAATGTTGGTGAAACCAGCCTTCGGGCGGCACGACGATGGAGCCGGGCTTCCAATCGACGCGCGTGATCTCTTTCCCCTCGGGCCACAAAAGCGAATAACCCTTGCCGGTGAGAATGAACACATGGGCGCCCGGACCATGCCGGTGCGCCTTCTTGTAAATGCCTACTGGAAATCGTGACACATGGGAGCCCATCATGCTCTCGGACATCTCGAAAAAGATCGTCGCATTGCCCTTGCCCCGTTCGCTCCACTCCACCGGTTCGATGTTGACCGCGTCGGCGACAAAATTGGTTTCCACCACCCGGTCGCTGTAGAGCTTGCCGCTGCCGGCGAAGTAACCCTCTTCGCCCTTGAAGCGGTCCGAGAACGAATAGGGATTGTTGATGACAAAATCTTCCGAGTGAAACAGATTGAAGATCAGCGGCGCCGTGGTCACCGACAACAGGCGCGCTTCCTGGTCGCCCTGGCCATTGAAGTGCTGGTACCAAGCGTTGAGCGGTAAAGCGAACAGGCTGCCGGCCTGCCACTCGAAACTTTGCTTGGCGCCGTTGTTCTGCCACACCGTGGTCGCCCCTCGGCCGGACAATACGTAAACCAAGGCCTCGTAAATATGGCGCTGAGCATTAAGGCCCTTTCCCGCCGGTATGCCGATAACGTAAGCGTCGTCCATGTAGCCGGCGCCGTCGAGCATGATGCACACACCGTAGCCGCCGATCCGGTCCCACCACTTGAGCGGTATCGAATACAAATCCTCGACGAAAAAGCCGCGGATGATGTCGATCCCCTGCGACGCCACCCAGCGGTCGTAGGGCGTGTCCATCACCTCCACTTTGCGTTCGACCTTTTCGTAAGATGGTCGGTTGACGATCTCAGCCATGTCTTTGCCTCCGGATGATGAATGTTTGTTCTTTATATTAGAATCCCTCGCCGCATCAAGCGTGGCGCTTCGATTCCGCGCATCATTCAAGCACTCCAACTGCCCAGCGCGGGTTGACTTCGGCGCTAACTCTAAACATATGCTCTAGTGATATCATTTCACTCGATGGGAGAATCGGCATGAGCCAGGCAGCGATGAACAATCTGGTGGCAGCGTTAAAAACCGGCGCCGGCTTGAAAGACGATTTCATCTACTACATGCCGTTCGACGATTACAAAACTCTGCCCGATCCCTTTGCGCGCGTGCCGTTCACGGTCAAAGAAGTTCAAGAATCGATCCGCCGTTATCCGAACCCGGAAAAACCTGGCGAGCTGTTTCAGTGGGACATTCACGGCCGACTGTTCACGCCGGCGAAGGTTTCGATTGTCGACATGGCCGTGGTTATGATTCATGGCGGCGCGGCGAACGAATATGAATTTATTTTTACCCCCGACGGGCCGGAAGAATATCCCGATCTGAGCAAAACCGACCCCAAAAAAGCCCGCGTCGGCGTGGCCCAGCATATCGCTTCGCTGGGCATTCCCGTGCTGGCAATATCTCTGCCGGGCCACTACAGCCGCAAAGCGTGGGCGCCGATCGCTGAGCGCCGCCCGGAATTTATCATCGGCCAAATCCCCAGCGACACGGAGCTTAAGAATCGGCTGGCGGTGTACACTTTCAGAATGTGCACCGAAGCGGTCAAAGCGCTGGTCGAAAAGAACCTCACTCAACCCTGCTTCATGTGGGGCCACTCCACCGGCGGCGAATATTTTTACTTGATGGAGCAGTATGGACTGAAGAACATATTAATCGGCGGTCTGGGCTTCGGCACCGGCATGCCCGCCTGGATGCGCAAGGAATGGGACTTGGCCTGCGCTAAGAAATCGCCGGAAGAGCGCGCCGCGCAATTTCGCAATCTCACCGATCTGAGCCGCCGCTCGCCGAAAGGTTACGCCAAGAGCGGTTACGTCGGGCCGAACCAGCCTTGGGGAGCCGTGGAAAAATGGTTCGAGCTGGAAAATCACCGCCGGCCGCAGTTTAAACCATACCTACAAGACATCGAGCACAGCGCTTATGATGTGCTGATCCCGGAAATCAAAAAAGTCTCGGGGTTAGCCGACGACGAGTTGTTTATCACTTATAAATCCGATTTGAGTCGCCTGCGCGGCAAGAAACTCCTGCACATCGTCGGCGAGAACGACCAGGGCCATTGGATCGAAGGTGGCGAGAAAGGGTTGGAGTATCGCCGCGAGGTTTATGCCTTCAACAAATTCAAACCTTATGCCGACGCCTTACGCCTGGTGATCGTCCCGCAGCTAACTCACTACGGCCACGTGGAAAGTTACAACGAAGGATTGGCCAACATCATGGTCGCGGGATTCAAAGATTTTTTCGTCAGCTAACTCAAACCAGATGAGGCCTGACTTTGCTTGACAGGATTCGGAATCTCACCTACAGATTGCACACAGGAAAAAACCATGTGGCGAACTAAACGAAAAACTATTTTCAGGGTCGCACTCTGGCTGACAATCGCGTTGTTATCGACGGTCTCAACCGTCGTCCATGCCGAGCCGCTCCGCATCGCATACACTTCTATCGCCGTTGTTTACGGCCCGCTCTGGTTGACCAAGGAAGCCGGCCTATTCAAAAAATACAACATCGAGCCCGAGTTCATTTATATCGCCGGCGGACCGCCGTCGCTGCAGGCCTTAATCGCCGGAGACGTGGCGATCGCGTTTACCGCCGGCGGCGCCACGGTGGCGGCCAATCTTCAAGGCTCGGATGCGGTGCTGCTCGGCGCAAGTATCGACTCCTTGCCTTTCGAACTGTGGTCCGTTCCGAGCATCAAAACACCGGAGCAATTGAAGGGCAGCAAGCTCGGCGTCAGCCGCATCGGCGCGACCACCGATTTCGTCGCGCGCTATTTGCTCAAGAAATGGAACTTGCAGCCAGACAAAGACGTGGCGATATTTCAAACCGGCTCGGGACCGCAAATCTTCGCCGCGATTAAAGGCGGCTCCGTGCAAAGCGGCGTGCTATCTACGGGCCCCGAGACCATCAGCGCCGAAGCCGCCGGATTAGTGCGCTTAGCCGATGTATCGACTTCCGGGTTGGTATATCCTTTCGGGCCGTTCGCCGCGCGCCAAGCGTTTTTGAAGAGCCAGCCTGATTTGGTAATGCGCTTTATGAAGGCTTACCTCGAGGGTATCCATCGCTTTAAGAGCGATAAAGCCGCTGCGTTGGCGGTGTTGGAAAAATACACCAAGCAAAAGACCACGCCAGCAGCGGAAAAAATCTACGAAATCTACGCGACCAAATATTTTAAGCGCGCGCCCGAAGCGACGCCGGCGGGCATTCAAACGATCATCGAAGAGTTGTCCGCGTCGCGCACCATCCCGCCCGGCACCACGCCGGCGCGTTTTGCCGAGTCCCGGTTCATCCGCGAGCTGATCACCAGCGGTTTCGTCGACGCGCTTTACAAAAACCGTTAATTAACCGGCAAATTCGACGAAGGAGACCATTACGTGAAAACTATTCTGCAAAGCCATGTGCCGCACAACACCGGCTGGTCCGCCGAGATGAAGCAAGGCCAGGTGATCCGCATCACTGCGACAACCACCGTCGACTTCGTTTTCTTTCGGCTGCAAAACCTAAAAGAGCGCTTCGACCAGCCGCGCACCAAGGTTTACAACATGAAACTGTTCATCAGCACCGGCGACAAACTCATGGGCCGGAACAATCAGCATATGATGACGATCATCTACGACGGCAACAAAGTCGGCACCCACGATTTGCAAAAAGGCATGTGCAGCGGCTACCGCTTCAAGCTCGCCCAGCAGGAAAATCGTCTGGCGGAATATTATCCGCGCGAGATCAAGGAGATTCCCGATCACGGCTGTTACGAGAACCTCTCGAAAGCCGTCGCCTCCTACGGCATCATTCCCGAAGACATTCCGAGCCCGTTTAACTTAAATCAGCATATGGTGATCGACGGCGTCAGCGGCAAGATGGAACACACCCAAGTGCGGCCGCCCGAGGGCAACTACATGGATTTGCGCGCTGAAATGGATCTGCTCGTCGCCCTGAGCGCCTGCCCCGATCTGGCCGTCGGCGGTAAACCGGTCGACGTCATGATTTATGAGCCTTAATGCCGCAGCTTCGTAACGCACCGTAAAGGAGTAAAGCTATTCCCATCGTCATTGTCCCAATGCCCTACGGCGTCCTAGATTCGCAGCGGCTTTCGCAAGCATCGCGGGCTTGTCTCGACCGTTCCCTCGATTGGTGGCGGAAGTCGATGCAAACTTCCAAGCACAAGACCTATTTGGTATTGGCGGGGTATAACGTCGACAAGGGACAAGAGATCAAACTGCGCCGCGAGATCATCGAACAGACAATCCAGGAACCGGAGCTGCTCAATAATCTCGTCGAGGTCAGCGCCAGCAATGAGATCAGCCTGGCGCAAAGAATCTCGCGCATCCGCTCGCTGCTGCCGGTCGAGACGATTACCGTCTTCGTCGAAGAACGCAACGCGGTGAGCGTCAGGGCGATTTTCAGACGCAAGTTCGGCAAGACCTTACACATCCGGAAAATCAAAGCGAAGTTCGAGTTCAATCACCAATGGATCACCACGTCGACGTCGTTCGCCTGGTCGGCGCGCAATTGGTTCTTGCGCATCTGGTTTGAACTGAAAAAACGGATGGGCCGGGGGATGAGAAAGAAAATCCGTTACTGGTTCAAGAGCTAAGGGAACTGGGCTGAAGGAGTACTGGGTGGGGGGCCCAATACTCCATCAGCCCAATCTTTTTCACGCGACCTTTGATATCTTCGCGTTCGCTTCCGCCGAAAAACCTTTTTCCAGCCACCAGTGCGCCACTTCGCTACCGGTGGCGAACCAGACGCCCTTGTGCGACTTCATATGGGCGATGATATCGGACAGAGTTTTCGCCCGGCCCGGCCGGCTCGAAATGTAGGGATGAAACTGGAACGGACAGAACGTCGGCGCCAGGCTCGACTCTTCGTAGAACTGATCGAACATCGCTTTCCAAATCACCAACGTGTCGTTGGGATTGCCTGAGTCGCGGCCCCCGTAGGTGCGACCGTCGCCAAACGGCTGACGCGGCAGCTCGACTAGTTTTCGTTTGCCGTTCTGCCAAACGAACGGCAGGTCATGGGAGAACGAGTTGCTGTTCCACAAGTAGCCCTGCTCCATCAATAGTTCCAAACTGTTCGGACTCTGCGTGCAAGAGCGCCAGCCGAAGGGGCGCTTCTGGCTCCGGTTGAGGATCATGTCGGTGGTGCGCTTCATCACGTCGCGCTCTTCATCTTTGCTCAGATCGCGCGCCACCTCGTGGTGGTAACCATGGCCCGCCACCTCATGGCCGTTGCCGACAATCGCCGCCACCGCTTCCGGGTAGCGCTCGGCGATGCCGCCACAGGTGAGAAAAGTCGCCTTCACTTCGTGCGCGGCGAGAATGCGCAGAATGCGCCAGATCCCCGTGTTGGGTCCGTATTCGGCCTGGGTATACTCTTCATGATTGATCTTGCCGTTTTTGTCCGGCCGGACATCTTCGCCGCCTTGAAAATCGAAACTCAGCAGCACCGCGATGCGCGCATCGCCAGGCCAAAATATCTTGCCATTGGAGTGAAGTTCTTGTATCGCCATGTTCGGTCTCCTAATTGTGGTAAATTGTTCGGCGAGCTCACGTTAGTCCAGCGATTGATCAGTTGCAAGTGAAATTTCTGTTTCTGATCGAATCAATTTGCTGCGACGCTAAAATTTTTTGTCGCGCGTTGTCAGTCAGCGCAAAAGATTGTATAGAGATGCCGAACACTGTGGGGGTCGTCAATGTCGTCAGGAGAAAAATTCAATGTCGGCGGCGTGCTGCTTGATCAACCGTTCAAGATTCGCCGCCTCGGCCACTTCGGCTTCAACCTAACAAACATGGAAGCGGGAATTCGTTTTTATCGGGATCTGCTCGGTTTTAGGGTTTCCGATGTAATCGATCACGCCGCGCGCGCAAAGGGCGCCGAATTGGTCGGCCTGGTTGACACTAAAAGTTACTTCACTCGCTATGGCACCGACCACCACGCCATGGTGCTTTTTAATGAACCGGCGCGCAAAGCGCTCGGGCGGCCCTCTCAGCCGGGAATTACAATTAACCAAATTACTTGGCAAGTCGGTAGTCTGGCTGAAGTGGGCAATGGCATTCGTTGGTTCAATGAAAAGGGGCTAAAGCAGCAACGCTCCGGGCGCGACATGCCTGGCTCCAATTGGCACACCTACCTATTCGACCCCGAAGGCCACAGCAATGAGCTTTATTACGGCATCGAACAAATCGGTTGGAACGGCCACAGCAAACCGCGCAGCATGTACAATATCGGTTTCGAAGAACCGCCGCCTCTTCCACAGATATCCGAGTTTCAAGAAACCCAAAACGCCTTGGCCGAAGGGGTTGAGGTGCTTTCAGGCTATCGGCACCTGGAGCAGCTACCGGAGACCTTCGACGTCGATGGGATTCTTTTGCCGCGGCCCTTTAAGATCGTTCGGCTTGGCCCGGTTTATCTTTTTGTCGCAAATATGGCAGCCGCGGAATCGTTTTACCGCGACATCCTAGGGTTTACTTTGACCGAAGAAATCACCTGGCGCGGACATCGTTGCTTATTCTTTCGTTGCAACACGGAACACCATTCGTTGGCACTCTATCCGCTCGCGCTCAGGGAAATTCTCGGTATGAGATCTCACTCGACCTCAGCCGCGTTGAGCTTACAACTGGCAAACTATCGCCAGCTGCGAGAGGCGCTCCTGTTTCTCAAAGATAGTGGCGTGAAGATCACTGAAACAATACCTTTGGAACTGCGCCCAGGTATCGATTATGCCGCGCAGATGACCGACCCGGATGGTCATTGCATTCAGCTATATCATGCGATGGAACAGATCGGTTGGGAGGCGCGGCCGAAATCAAAAACTTCGAGGCAAGCGCGAACTCTTAGCGAATGGCCGGAGGTCTTAGAGTCCGATCCGAATGCCTATATGGGCGAGCCTTACTTGGGCCCATGGGGTTGAACCATGAGGAGGCCGAGAGGATCTGGCGGTGGGCAAAAACAGCGGGTCACGGTCTCATGTGAGTATCAAACTAAATCTTCCCAACAATGTCACTCCAGAAGATCATGTCCTCTTTGCCGGCTCGCGACGGTTCTCCAGGCGAGGCCAGATAACGCGCTAAAACCCAGTAGCCGTCGGCCGGATTTTGCGTCACTTCAACCACCGAATCATCCAAAAGTTTTAGCTTTGTCCCAGGCTCGACGGTTCGAACATCAATAGGTTCCGGCTCTGTCATGCTTAAACTCCTTCGTACTTAGTTCGTCCCGCTATTTGGCATTCAACTCCGGCGGGTTTCTCTGACGTCCGAACAACGGTTGCTACCCGGATAATGCTGTGTAACTACGTAATGGCTGCTTCTTGCGGGGCGCTAGAAGAAAAATGTTAAACTTTTAGTTAGCAGGACATTCTGATCGAGAAATATATTGCGCCGGGCAATTTTCCACTGCCCGTTTTCGTTTCGCAGCACATCTTCGCGCTTGCCGGCCAAAATATCCGTTTCATCTTGCAACCGGTTCCGGTAAATCAAAAAGCGGCTGCTCAACTTGACCTCAAAGGGTTCGGCTAGGGATGGATTCGCTTCGATGACGCGAATATTGGTTACGAAATGAGAAATGCGTGACGGCGGCTCTTCAGCCCAATGAATTCCCGTCATGATTTGTTTTACCCGCAGAATCAGCGTCGTTTTGTTCTCGTCGAACCAGGCCAAATCCTCCAACTCACGGCTGTTTTCCTGCCATTCCTGGCCAAACTTATAGTTGCGCCGCAACGGCATCCAATAGCGGAGGTCTTCGGTGAGAAGGTCGAGCCATTCCTCATAGCGCCGGTTGTCGAGGAGATCTGCTTCCGCGTAAAGAAAATTCTCGAGCTCACGCTCCAGTATTAGCTTCTCAATCCTGGTTTGATCGATGGCCATAGTTATTGTTCCTCGGAAATCTACGCAAACCTGTTTGACCTGTGCTCGCGTGCTCAACAACGGCGTAAGAAGTCGTGCGGCAGTCACAATTTGAGCAAGGGCTTTGGCGGCATCATCTGCTCCCAACTATCCGAGTCCAGGAACTCGCCCCACCGCTTGTAGAGGCTGCGTTGAGTGTGCTCATTGGGTGACGCAGCCCACCAGGCTCCTTGCAAACCGGACGCTGGAACCACTTCACCAATTCGCAACTGGTTGTTGTACGGATAGCGCCGCGCGATCGTGCCCAGACTAGCCTCGGTCGCATAATTCCAGTTTTCCATGTCATCCTGCTCGGTCATACCGGCAGGCCCGGAATAGCGTATGTAGTGGTGGCGCAAGAGATCTTTTACCTCCTTGGGTGCGTCTCGTTCCACCAGGAGCAGCCTCCAGCCCTCGGTCAAGCGCGCACTCAGCGGATGCCACACGCATAAATCGCGCGGAAAGCCTTGCGGGTGGCAAGTAAAATTGGGAAAAATCAGTCCCACACCGTCCAAGGCCGGCATGACTTTTCCCTTTAGCCGCCGCCGGCGCTCCTCCGCCAGATGCTTGAAGTATTCGCCGACAATTTTCGGTTGATCAAGGGGGCCCAATGGTGACTCGAACGCCGGGAACGGATCGTAATCATATTCCTCATACTGCGGGAACGGCGGAACCCCGGAAACCGAATGTCCGAGATCAAAAGAGATATGGCCTCGCGGCGGTCGCCGGCCCTCAATTTTGCGCGGCAACCCATTACGCTGTTGCCCCGCTCCGCCAGGGCCGATGCCGGCGATCTCCACGGATCTGTGGCTGATCAGATGCAGCGAATCACCGCCGAAATTTTCCGCCGGAAACTTCCAGTTGGCCGGAAAGCGCCATCTTATAATGCCCCCGATGACCTCGGTGCCGCCTTCCCGGCCATCCCAAGAATCCAGCAGGATATCCAGATACATTCGCATGTCGCCAAGATAGTCCTCGAAAGAAGGCGCCGTGGGATCCCAGGTGGCGAATATCGCGCCCTTGTAGTTCACGAGCTTAGCGACATTGACCAAACCCCATTCGATCTTATCGAGTTTTTCCCGATAGCCGTCTTTGTAATGCGGAACCCCCACCAGCTGTCCCGGCACCTCGACCAGATTGCCGTCGCATGAAAAACTCCAGCCGTGATAGGGACAACTAAATATCGGGCAGTTCCCCGCGTCATACCGGACCACCTTCATGCCCCGATGACGGCAGCTGTTCAACAGCACATGAATCTGTCCTTGCTTGTCCCTGGTGAGGATGACTGATTCTGAGCCCATCATGGAGAGGGCGTAGTCGTTGGGATTCGGTACTTGACTCTCGTGACCGACAAAAAGCCACGCCCGGGCGAAGATTTTCTCCAACTCCTGGGCAAAGAGATCCTCGTTGACATAAACCTCGCGACTGACGGTTCCCTTATCGAGATCGACCAGTTGCGCGGCGGAATTCCAGTTAGCGGGCATTATAACTCCTGAATTTTATCTGGTTAGTGAACCTCGCTACCGGTAACATGCGGCCTTCAGCGCTGTCAACGCGGGCTTATTCGGAATAGCGCTAGCCAAAGTGACAAAATAATCTTCGCTTGCTTTTCGCTGTGAGATCATCTCAGGTGCCAACTATTTTCCGGTACAGTTCGACATAGTAATTCGATTTCGGCCCGAGTTTTTCAGGTGACATCACCAACACCGGTCCGCCCCTAACGAACTGATCAAAGTCTTTCGCCATATCTTTGCGCACCGAATTCCGCCGCAGGTCCCCTTCGACTAAGCTCTGGGCTTCCTTTGACAACAACCAATACATCAATAAGGCTGCGGCACTCGGATGGGGCGCGCCGCGCCCGAGCAAAAGCATATCAGCTTGAGCCACCGCGGGAGCCAATAGAACGCCCTCGATGGGAGCGCCTTGTCTTTTCATCTGTTTTACGCGGTAATCGTAAAGCACCGAGGAAATCGCAAACTCGCCCGCCGCCAGAAGTTGCGCTTGTAGAGTGTGGCCGCGCCGCACGTTTGGCTGAAGCGACATGAGGCCGTTAAGAAACTGGGTGGCTCTTTGCTCGCCCCAAGCATTTGCCAACATCTGGAACCAATCCCAATCGGTTTGATCGACGCCTATCTGTTTGGTCCATCGCTTGTTGAGCAGGTCGTCATAAGAATTGGGCACCGCGCCTTTGGGAACTAGGGCGGTGTTGTATCCGGCAACCAAAAGATAATGAATAAAGCCCACCCACAGATTGGCAGGCGAGCGAAATTCATCGCGAACCGCAGCCAGCGCCGGCGAGACATAGGGACTCACCAGACTGCGATCCATGAGCACCCATGCTGGCGTCGCATTCATAGCGACGACATCGGCCGTCTTGCCGGCGCGGGACTCGTTGAGGATCTTACTGGTAAGCGCCGCGCCTCCTGCACGAAAGTAATCTACAGAAATGAACGGATACTTTTCGCGGAAGTCGCCCAAGAGCTTGTCCATCTCAGTGCTGACGGCGTAAAAGATGACCCGTCCTTCTTTCTTGGCCTGGCTTTCTAAAAGACGCTGGCGTTCCGTCGTCGTCACGTTCGATGGCTGCGCGTCTACGTATGCGGCGTTGACGGATAGCGCGGAGGGAAGAGCAAGCAACGCCCCCAACCATTTGATACGGGGTAGGTATTTTCGCATTCTCGCAATCATCAGGTTCTCCATCAGCCTGTCTTCTGAAATCTTTCCGGTTTTGCCAGTCATGCCTGCGGCGCGCCCGCTCGGCTCAGCGGTTGCACTGTCGGTCAGTCATCTTATTTCTCGATACCCAAGATCGGGTTAATCAGTTGTTGAACTAATCCGGCCCCAGGAAGAGAAAGCCCAAGATCGTGGGCAAACTCGAGGGCGACGCCGAGGTCTTTATAAAAAAGCGGAAATCCCTGCGGAACGGCGTCATAGCTGCGGTCGTAGCGTTGCCAATTATCCATCACCGCACTTTGAGCCGAGCCAAGGTGGACGATTTCTTGAAGAAGCTTTGTGTCGACGCCCGCCTTTTCGCCCAGGCGAATCCCTTCGTATGCCGAAATCATATTGATGCACAAAATAAGCTGATGGCAGAGCTTAGCCGCCAATCCCTTGCCGAGCTCGCCGACGTGAAAAATATTCTCCCCGGACGCGCCGAGTACGGCGCGGCATCTTTCAACCGATTCTTTGTCGCCGCCCACCATGTAAGCCAGCCGGGCGCCGCGCGCCCCGCTCTCGCCGCCACTGATCGCCGCGTCAATGACAGACACACCTCGTGCTCTCGCCGCCGCGCCGATCTCCTTAACGATCTTGGGATGGATCGTGCTATGAATGGCGATAACACTGCCCGGGTTCATTGATTCAAGCAGCGCCGACTCGCCGAGAACCAGGCTCTCCACCTGAACACCATCCCGCACGGCAATTTCGACGATTTCGCCATGAGCAGCTACTTCTCTGGGAGAGGCAGCAATTTTCGCACCCGAAGCCGCGAGTTCCCGAGTCGGCTGTTTTTGTAGATCATAGACCATCAGATCGAACCCCTTTTTGGCGACATTGATCGCCATGGGTTTGCCAATTTGGCCGAGCCCGATAAATCCAACCCTTGTTTGCAATGGTTTTCTCCTTTTCGAAAGGGTCAAAGTTTCACTTGCTATCTTGAGCTTGCCTAGTTACCCAATCGGATTCCGAACCGGCGCGAAATAAACGCCACCCCAATACCGAATAAACTCAGAATAACGCCGATAATACTGGCGGCCTCCATCTGATTCGCGAGTGAATACTCCATCATCAACAAAGAGAGCGGCCGCGTCGCTGACGTACTGATCAATATGATCGCGCTGATGTCGCGTACCGCGGAAATAAAGACGATCGCAAAGATACTGACCAAAGTCGGCAAAATCAGCGGCAAGGTGATGCGCCAGTACGTCGACAACCAGCTGGCGCCGCACACCCGGGCCACCTGTTCTAACTCGTGGGCGAGTTGGACGAAAGCCGCTTTGACCATATGGACCCCAATGGGCATCTCCTTGAGCAGTAAAACCAGAATAAGTCCGCCGAAGGTGCCGTACAACGGTGATAAAATGGGCACCGAGAGGAACAGCCACAGGAAGGCAAGGCCAAGCAGAATACCGGGAACAGCCCATGGCAACCAAACCAACAGGTTGAGCAACGGTTTCCCAGCCAGATGAGCGCGAAGCAGCGCATAACCTAAAAGAGAATATAAAATGATGCCGAAACCGGCCGTGCCCAAGCCGACCACGAAAGAATTTCTTACGCCGAGCAAAAATTGCGGATCATTGAGGACCAACAACCAGTGGCGGCTGGAAAACGGGGCGCTGATATTAAAATAGCCGAACAATTTCATCGACGAGCCGATGATTAAAAAGACCAGGGGCAGAAATACTGATAGGGATAAGAATAATATGAAGCAGCCGGAGATGACGTATCGGCTCCGGCCGATGTCGGTCGGCCGAAACGATACCCCCCGTCCCGAAATGGTGGCGAAAGACCGTCGGCTGCTATAGCGCTGATAAAACAGTGCCAGCAGAATCAGAATCGCCAGAAATAAGGTACTCAAACTCATGGCCTGCGAGAACAACGGCGGTTCCCATTGGATCAAATCGTAAATACGCGTGGCGTAAACATAGATTCCGGCGGGCCTGCCGAGCAGTTGTTCAATTTCAAATGCTTCTAAATTTCTGACTACGCTGGCGAGCACGATGGTGAGCAGCGCTGGCGTAAGCACTGGTACAAGTATTCGTTTGAACGTCTGCAGATAGCCGGCGCCGCACACCCGAGCCGCTTCTTCCAACGAGCCATCCATTTGCCGGAGCGCCGGCGTGAGTAGAATCGTCATCAACGGTATCGTGGCGGTCGTCAGGTGCACCCACAAGATTCCATATACAGAATAGATGCTGAGCTTAAAGCCGGCGATTTGGAAAAATTGATTGATCAACCCATAGTTTGGATCTAAAAGTAAAATCCAACTCAAAGCCATGGGCAAGGGCGGCAAGAAATAGGCGATCCATAACGAGAACTCGATAAATCGAGCAAAGGGAATCCGTACTCGGATAAGCAGCCATGAAAAAACGAACGCCACGGCGATGCCAATAGCGGTGCGGGCCGTGAGGAGAAAGCTATAGCCGATGGCGCTCAATGTTCGCGGACTTTGAAAAACTTCTTTCCAACCCTCCAGTCCGAAGCGCCAAGGCTCGCCAGGGCGGGCAACATTGAGACTATTGACCAAGATAAAAATGACCGGTGTAACCGTCAGCGCTGCGATACCCAGGACCAGCAATGCGCCCATGATTAAAGGCGCGCGCAATTCCCAGGGTGGTTTTCCCCGGCCCGCGGAGATTACGCCGGCCATACTTTAATCGCCTTTTGATTCACTCTTATAATTACCTTCTGGTTCTTGGAAGGATGAGCGCCATGGTATTGCAGAGAAAATTCGGCGCCACAGGCCACCATAGCGATCTCATAACAGTCCCCCAGGTAGATGATGTTTTGCACCACCGCCTCAATTTCGTCGACGTCCGGCTTGCTCTTATCCAAGATCGGCTGCAAATCATTGGGCCGAACCGTGACCAGAACACGACTCCCGGGTTGTATCCCGTCAAGTAGGGCGGCTTCCGGACGAAGCTTATAGCCGTCCCTTAGTCGCAAGTACGGCCCGTCAGCCTCTTTTTCGCATTCAGCGGCAAAAGCTATGGTCGTGCCCAAAAATGAATGGACAAATGGACTAGCCGGATTGTCGTAAAGTTCCGCAGGCGTGCCGATTTGTTCGAACCTTCCGTCTTTCATTAAAGCGATTCGGTGGGCCAGCGTCATCGCTTCGATTTGATCGTGAGTGACAAAAATCAAAGTCGTGCCCAGTTGTTCTTGCAGCTTTTTGAGCTCCGCGCGCATTTGTTCGCGCAATTTGGCATCCAAATTGCTGAGCGGCTCATCTAGGAGAAGCACATCCGGCTCGTAAACCAGAGCGCGCGCTAAAGACAAGCGCTGCTGTTGGCCACCGCTGAGCTCGGTAGCCAGGCGCCCTTCCAGACCCGATAGATTCACGAACCTCAACGCATCCTCCGCCTTCCGGCTGATGTCTTTCTTGGAGACTCCCCGCACTTCCAGCGGAAACGTTACATGTTCTTGCACCGTGAGGTGGGGCCAAATGGCGAACGACTGGAAGACCATTCCCATGTTGCGCTTTTCCGAAGCAAGGAAAAGCCGCTTTTCGGTGTGAACGATCGGCTGTTCTTTTAGATAAATCGCACCACCGTCGGGTCGCTCCAGGCCGGCGAGCATGCGCAACGTCGTGCTCTTACCGCAGCCGCTCGGCCCTAGAAGCACTAGAATTTCGCCTTGATAAACCTCAAAGTCTATGCCACGAACCGCCCAGCTCTGGCCATAGCGCTTGCTTAGGCCGTTGACGCGGACAATAATTCCTGACCCCGGAGGCATCTCGCGATTCGCTAAAGGAAAGAGCGTTGCTTGCCGCTAACGGCCGAGCAGTTCGATCAATTTTTTGCTCGTCTCCGGGCGCTTCTTCGAATAGAAATCGAGATCGAAATTGTCCAGGTATTTGATCCCTTTCTTAGGGAACAGATAGTCAGGAACTTCCTTGACGTGGACGTCGATGCGACGGCTAGGCCATAATGCTGTCTGCGAGAATATTTCCTGACCCTCTTTGGAGGCTAACCAATTGAGCAGCACGATCGCTGCATTTGGATGGGGCGAATCCTTCATGGCCTTGAGCACGCTAAAGCCTCCGCTGAGAAAGCCAGGAAAATCTTTGTGCGTAACGACTGCTATCGGTAGTTGTGCTTTGCGCAGCGGTTCGATCGGAGTTGCGATTTGTCCCAGCCCGATCGCGTACCCGCCCCGTGTAATCCAGTCGGCGAGTTGGCGGTACTCGGTGGTATACACCACCTTTTGTCCTAGATAGAGCCGACGAATATAGTCGTCACCAAATGACAGCAGCAGAAAGGTCGCCGTCGCCTGTCCCGGACCGCCCCGCCGCGGATCGAAGCTAGCGATTTTGCCAGTGAACTCCGGTTTAAGAAAATCCTGAGCCGTCGCCACCTGCGCCGGTTGTACTTGCTCCGGGTTGATCGTCGTCCACCCTTCAACATATTCAGAGGTCTGAAGGAAATACTGCGCTTCGGAGTCATTCCATTTGAGAAAGCCGCCCTGCCAATTTTTAGGGTCGATTACTTCGGGCAACATCAAAGCCGGCTTAATCGGCGAATAGCATGTTTTATCCTTGCCGTGGTAACCGAGAACCTCGCTCAATCCTGACATGATGACATCCATGCTCGGACGTCCCGCGATACATTCCCTACCGATGATTGAAACGAGGTCGCCGCTGGGAAGAGCTCTGACTTCAGCCCTGACGCCGAACCGATCGAGAAAAACCCGTGTCACCGCTTGACGAAATGACGGATCGGTGTGACTCGTGCCAAGCACGACGGTGCCCTCTTTGCGCGCCTTCGCGATGACATCATTCCATTGGGCTTGCGCGCCGGCCGCTCCCGGAAAAAGAAAAAGAATTCCAGCCCAAAGACCGGCGAGTAAAAATAAATAACGTCTCATTGTGCGTACTCCTTATAATTTCGCGGCAGGATTTCAGATGTTGCCACTGTCGCTTGATGGTGCGCGTTCACTGCAACGGCATATGGGTGTGGGTCTCCAGCTTTCGGGTATCCAAAACAACCCGGCGTTTCAAAAAGAACCACTGCCCGGCGCGTTGAACGAGCGCGTCGTCGTTGCTACCGACCGCATAGAGACTGGTGGTCCCATCCTCGAGAGTCCGGTAAACGGTGAAACGCGACGTACAGGCGGCGTTGTTTTCATCAACTTCAATTCTGATATTGGATACCGCATGGAGGCGCTTCGCCGTGTCAATGACATAGTTGGGCAGTAACTTCATTCGACTGACAAGCTCTTCTTTATTAAACTGCATCACATAGTCATCGATATCGCGTAACTCCTTGCTCTTGAATAGCATCTCGTACTGCGCGTCATCGGCAAATAGATCTGCCCAATCAAGAAACCGCTTCTCGTCAAGGAAAGTCGCGGCCTTGAGCAGAATCTCTTCAATGGCCTGCCTAGTTTCGTAACTCGGTCTTGAAAACGCCATGGCCTGAACTCCTAAATTTTTCGAATTTGACGAGCGCTCAGCTCACCGGCTGCAAATTCACCGAAGGGGTCCCAGTAAGACCGCGCCATTCGCCTGCTCCACTCTGTGTAATAGTGACGCAGGGGTTCATCGCTAAACGTGTCACCCTCCCGGGCGATGACGCTGTAGCGCACTGCGCCGGTCGCCATCATTGGCCATTGGGATTCCGTAGCCGTGATGTCTTCCGGCAATTGGACGCCTCCATAGCCCCAATATTGATTGTGGTGCTTGATCCGCTTGGCGCGGACCGCCGGGTCCTCGCCTTTAACTCCAAGAGCGCGCCACTCAATCAGGGTTCGCCCCGGCTCCAACGGGATGAGATGATCGATGCGGAGAACCGTTGTTTGAGAAACCAGTAATAGGTCCGGAAACAAATGGTGCGAGGCGGTAGAATTGGGTTTATGGCCGGGCAACATATGCTCCCGGCGCTCATCGAGACCGACGTTGGCGTGTACCCCGCCGTAACGGGCGCCTTCGAAGGGTTTGTAGTTATGGCCGTTGCGGGTAAATGTCCATCCGTCCGGAAGGCTGGTCTTGCCCCAGGTACCGGTGCTCCTGGTGACCCAATGCAGCGCCTGGTGATATCTTTCTGAATTGTTCTCGAAAAACAGCTTCCAGTTGGTCTTGATCTCGGCTTGATGAAAATGAAAAACCTCGAAGCCATCCGGCGGCACGTATCTTTCAAGCACGGGTGCCGCCTCGCCTAAAAACTCCCGCAGCGGCTCACTCTCGTCGCTGAGACAGACAAAAACCATTCCCGCCAACTGATCGACCCGAACCTCTCTCAATCCATAGTCCGCCTTATCAAAACCCGTTCCCGCATAACCTTCCGGCAAAGTTACTCCCACCAGCCGCCCGTCTATCCCATAAGTCCACAAATGATAGAAACACTGAAACGACTTCGCCTGCCCGCTGCACGTCCGCACCACCTGCGCCTGGCGATGCCGGCAAATGTTGTAGAACGCCTTGATTTCCCCATCGTTCTGCCGCACCACCACCAGCGGATACCCCGCCACCGTCGCGGTCCTAAAACTCCCTGCGCTAGCAATCTCACTTTCATGACAAACAAAATTCCATACCTTGGCGAAAATTTTCACCCGCTCCTCGGCAAATATCCCCGCGTCCGTATAGATCCGCGTGTCGACGAAATGACTCGGCGGCAAATTAGGAACCTTCTCCGGCGCCACCGCCTCTAATGGCAATTCCATGGATTTCCCCTCTCGTACAAGTTCATGTTTTCTATGATTCTTTATCATCCGAGAAATAACGGATGATCAAACAATAATTTTGCAGATCATCCTCTCCAGCGTCGATGCTGTGCTCTTTGCCGAGGTGCTTGATGGCAGGGTCACTGCTTTCCGCGACCACGGTGAAATCACAAAACAAACAGTCATACTTCATAAATAGCTTTCCTTAATTACTAAAGAAGCCCTGACGTCAAACCGGATCAACGGCCCGCTTCTAATTCCTTGCGTGCTTCTCTGAGCAGAGCGAAGTTGATGACTTTGCTGCTCGGGACCTCCTCGGTCAATTTCAGCCGTTCTCGGGCTATGTTGATCTCCGCTTTTATTCCTTCCTCGCCGACTTCGCCGGTTCTGGTAAACCCCCTGGTGAGGGCATCGTAAACGCCGGTGGCCAATTCCCGGTTAAGATTCCAGTCCTTCATCAGCAAGCCCACCGCGTAATTCTGATTGTCCATAACGTAATTCACGCCCTTAAGAATTGCCCGAATCGCGGCTTTTACTTGCCCGGGGTTCTGGGCAATCTTTTTGTCGGCCGTACCGTAGCCGTTCATGGGAAACTGAACGAAGTCCCCCGCATAGGCAAGCTCTTTAAGTCCTCCCTGCACAGCCACGATATTGAAAGGCGGGTATAGCATCGCTGCCTGGATCCGTCCCACTTTCAACGCTGTCAACGTCGGCGCCGCCGGTCCGGTTACTAAAAACGTGACGTCGCGATCGGGATTGAGCGCATGGGCTTGTAGAACAATTCGAGCGTAAGCATTGGTCCCGCCGGCAAAGTCCTGCACACCGATAATTCGTCCCTTCAACTCCCTTACATTGGCAATTCCCGGTTGAGCAATTAGAAAAAAAGCCGGCCGCCTGGTGGTGTAAAGAACGACCTTAAGAGGCATTCCGGCGGTGGCGGCGCGGGCGACCGACCCGGCCGCGGCACTGAAATCAAGATCGCCCGTGGCAATCGCTTTGGTCGCGATATCGGCTTTAACGTGAATAATTTCGGCCTCGATTCCTTCATCGCGAAAAAATTTTCTATCTCGAGCGACGAACAACGGCAAAAAACCAGCATCCATCGCCGGGATGCCAAATGTAATCTTTTCCGCCGGTGCGGTTTTTTGGGCAAGCGCCCAGCGAGGCATTACCGCTCCCGCGACAAAGAGCAGCGAGCATATGATGCAGATGGAAAAGCTTGTTTTAGTCATTTCCCGTTTTACTCCCTTAATTCTAAGCGCCGCGACGATCTCGCCGAGAGTTTTTCCGCATCCTGCTGATAACAACCGATTGCCTCAACCTAACCCCTTGCAGAGAGCGAAGCTGTCTGCCGCTCACCTCAGCCGCAAATAATGCTCGCCTTTGGAGACCGCGGGCAGACCGGTGACGATTTTGCGCCAACTACCGCCTTCATCACCGCTAAACAGAATTTCTCCGTCGGTGTTCGCGGCAAACAAAGACGACGAGCTATCGTAAGCCTCCAGCGCCATCGCTTCGATGTTGCCGCGCAAATGTCCGGGCAACCCACCATCCAACATCTGCCAGCTATTTCCTCCATCCCGACTCCGGGCTATGGACGCATCGGCGTCGTGGGTCGTGCGCCAAGCTCTGGGATTTTCTCTGGCGCCCGCGGTGAACAGGAGCGAGGGCCGCCGCGGATGGATCAACAGAGCGTCGGGATAGCCGATTCTCATCTGGGGAGTAGTGAGATGCTCCCAAGTTTTTCCGCCGTCGTGGCTCCTGCATACTCCGATACCACTCGAAATTACAGCGCAGTTTGGCTGTCCTTGAGGAATTAAGACCCGATGAAGATCGTCGGCAAATGCCCCTTCGGGCAGGGGGAATGGCAGCTGTTCATCAAAGCCATGCAGCTCAATCCAGGTCGCGCCGGCGTCGTCGCTCTTTAGCAATCCGCCTTGTTCAACGCAGACGTAAATTTCGCTGCTATTCTCAGAATTGAAGGCGATGTTTTTGACATGGCCGACATGGGGCGGCGCGGGGAACGTCCATTTTGAAACGCTCGGAACCGCGCGCAACGATTCGACCTCCCGCCAGCTCTCGCCAAAATCATCGCTGACAAATAGATGTGCCGGCTCGGTCCCGGCAAAGACTTTCGCCTTGCCGTCCATGACTGTGGAAGCGAGACAATAGACATCCTCCTCCGTAATACCCTGCCCTTTCTTCTCCCATGCGACGCCACCGTCTTTGCTGACGTGGATGCCGCCCTTATGCGCGCCGGCAAAGATGAACCCGCTCTCGGGTTCAATCAGTAGCGCGTGAATATGCAAGCCTTTCAAAAGGTTCGCTTGGACCGTCCAATTGGCATGATTATCGCGCCGCAAGACCACGATTCCGTCAACCGTGCCAACGAGTAATTCGGCGGCGGGCGAATTCGACTGATATGTCGTCGTGCCTCCATGGGAGATACAGATCGCCATTACGTCTCTCCTCTCTTAATCCTTAATCGTTTCGGCGCGCCGCGGCGCTTATGGTTTTCATATATCAAAAAGCTCCGAGAGTGCCAGCTTATCTGTGCACCGAATACTAAAAAAACACATGAATGGCGGCACGGGGGATTTCTACCATTACCCCGTCACCGGGTTCGTACACCTGCGAATTGGCGGTCTCGCCGCGAATCTTGATGTTGTCAACAAGCACCTGACACTGCACTCGGCCACCGAGGAATAGCGCTTGGTCGACCACGCCGCCAAAACTATTTTCGCCGGCCAGTGCTGTGGCGGCGTGCAATCGCACGTCCTCCGGACGAAACATGACGGTGACCTTCTCACCGGCCACCACGGCTTTAGGCAGTTCGCAGATCAACGTTCCCATCGCGGTTTGCAGCGAAACGGTGTCACCACCGGCGCTTGGCGCGCTGATTGCGCCCTCCAAGAGATTCGCCGCGCCGAGAAAATCGGCTACGATCTCACTACATGGTCGGGCGTAAACTTCCCGTGGCGCGCCGACCTGGAGAATTTTTCCACTTCCCATTACGGCAATTCGATCCCCTAACACCAATGCCTCATCTTGGTCGTGGGTCACGTAAAGCGACGTGAGGTTGAGGGTTTTGATCAGTCGCCTGAGCTCGACCCGCATCTCGGCACGGAGCTTCGCATCCAAATTGCTCAGAGGCTCATCGAGCAACAATACCTTCGGTTCGTAGGCGAGGGCTCTGGCGAGTGCCACCCGCTGCTGTTGACCGCCGCTAAGCAGCGGCGCCGGGCGATCGGCGAAGCCCTCCAAGCCGACTAGCGACAAAACTCTATGAACTCGATCTTTCACCGCGCTTTTGTCAATCCGAAATCGACCATGCACCAGCGGATAAGCGACATTTTCAAAAACCGAAAGATGCGGCCAGATGGCGTATGACTGGAACACCATTCCCACACCCCGTTGATAGACTGGAACCGTGATTTCACCACCGCTGCCGAATACGACCTGTTCGGCTAACTGGATCTCACCTTCGTCTGGCGTTTCTAGTCCGGCGACGCAGCGCAAGGTGGTCGTCTTGCCGCAGCCGGAAGGACCGAGCAACATGAAGATTTCCCCAGTGCGTACTTCAATGTCGACACCGTCCACTGCTTGGACTCGCGCGCCCTGGCTCCAGTAGCATTTGCGCAGGTTGCTAATCTGAATCACGCCCCGCTCCGATCACGTCGCTGGTCGAACGAACGGTGAATTTTAGGAAGACAAACATCAGCGTGCCCATGACACCGACCATCGCCACGGCGGCCGCCGACGCTTTCCCGACACTGCCGCCATCCCAGAGTTCCCAAATGGCCACCGAGAGCACTTGGTTATGAGGCCCCGATAAAAAAAGCGCCATGGTCACTTCCTGAAAACTCAACATCGCAGTCCAAAGGACCAGATAAACCATCGAAGGCTTGACCAACGGAAATACGATGCGCCACATAATCGTGCCATGACGCGAGCCGCAGATCTGGGCACTCTCCTCCAGCTCCGGGTGCACCTGGGCCAGAGCGGAGTTGGCGATGCGCGTGCCGAAAGGGAGCCGATTTATGACATGCGCGATGATGATGACGCCGAGAGTACCCGCCAGAGGAAGCGACGGCAGATAGACAGAGCATAGGATGCCGATCATCGCCAACGCAAAAGCAAAAGCGAGCCCCGGAATCGCGTGCGGCATCATGGCGAGAATATCCACCAGCTTGCGCATTGGCAGCTGGGTCCGTACCACCACCCAGGAAATCATAAAACTATTGAAGCATACCAATAGCGCTACGCTCACAACGACCAGGGCCGTGTTGCGAATTACCGCAAGACCGCCAAGGTTTTCCAGCAATCCGTAATAATTGCGCAAGCTGATTTTGCCCAGGGATTCAATCGATGGGATTTGAAGTAACGGCAGCAAAGAGCTCCAGACAAGCACACAAAGCGGTAAGACCGCGCCGAGCATGAAATAAAAAGCTACGAAAGCCAGCGCAGCCCAACGATATCTCCCGAGGGCAAAGTCGCGCGGCCGATACGCTTTGCCGGTAACCACTCGGTAACGTTCGCCGCGCGCCAACGCGCGCAGGTAAAAATAAAGCGCCGCCAAGCTGGGCAGCATGATCAGCACGCCGTAAACGCCGGCCGCGCCGTACGCGAAAGTCGCCGTCAGAGCCCCGGCGGGACGTACGGCGTAAAAAATTTCCGCCGACAAAACCGGCACCTTGCCGCTGGCGGCACCCAATAATGCCGGAATTTCGAACAGCGAAACCGCGGTCATAAAAGTGTATATCAAGGCGCCGAGAACGCCGGGCCAAACCAACGGGAAGCTCACTTTGAGAAGGGTTTTCCAGGGCGTGAAACCAGCCACGGCTGCGGCCTCTTCCAAAACCGGGTCAAGGGCGCGCATGGGTCCGGCGAGCAAAAAAAAGATCGGCGGCGTCAGGGTCACACCGATCACCCAGGCGATGCCGAGCGGATTATTTTTAACGCTCAGCGGGATAGTGTCGACACCGAGCAAACCCGCCACGAACATATTGATGATGCCGATACGCTCGTCGAGTAAAAGAATCCATCCCATGGCGAGAATAAAACCCGGGATGATGCCGATCACCGCCATCAGCGTCACGAACGTCGTGCGCAGCGCTAAATTCGTTCGGTTCAGGAGCCATGCGAGCGGCAAAGCAAAAGATATAGACACCAGGATCGCGCCGCAACCGATGATCGCGGTATTAGGAATCACCTTGCTCCATAGCCGTCCGCTAAAAACAATCTTCCAGTGATTGAGGGTGAACCCCAGCTCCGTCGGCAAGCCGGGCACGAAGGTCATGTACAGAACGAATAATACAAGGACAACTATTCCGGATAGCGCCAGGCCCGAGCACGCTAACGGCAAAGCGGCATTGGCGATGCTGCCCCTAAGCCGGCGCATAAGCTTCAACCATTGGAAACCGTGAAGCGCGCCAAATCTATTCGCCCCTGATGGCGCGCGTCATGCCATCGAGATACTTTCGGCCCTCTTCGGTTTGATACCACTTGAGCAGGTCGATGGTTTTTTGGTTTTCGAGAAATCCCATCACCTTCGCCTTGGCATTTTGAATCGCCAGCCGATGCTCTTTGTCGATCTTACTTTCGCCGTGAGGGACCGCGCTGAACTCACTCGATTGCCAAATTCCTTGCGCCTCGGCAGTGGTGATCCAGAGCGCGAATAAAGTCGCCGCGGCCGGATGGCGGGCACCGCTACGCACGCCGTAGTACACTGAATTCCTCTCGTTGTAGTCTTCGAAGTATTTGAACGCCAGCGGCGCCTTGGCGTCTTGCGCTAGCACTTGTCGAAAATACGCGTCCTGGGCAAGAGCAAAGGCGAATTCCCCTAATGCGACGCGCTGTACGCCGGTGGTTTCGGGGAGTACCGCGGCGGTATTCTTGCCGGCGCTTCGAACGACGTCCAGCCACTTTTCCTTATCGAAGTTGTCGAACACGGCTGGGGCAATTTCCCAATGAGCCGTCCAGGGCGGTTGAGTAAATTTTCCTTTATACTTCGCATCAGCCAGATCCGCATGGATTTTGGGAAGCTCCCCTTCGGTGATCAGTCTTGGATTGTAAACGATTTGTTTCACGTTGGCGTTGAGCAAAAAGGCCAATTGATGAAACGGCCCGCTGCTGATCTGCTCGCGCCGAACCTTACCGCCTCGGACCGCGGCATTGACCGCGGAAAGTAACGCGTCCGCATTGTCGATTCGCTGAATTCCCCCCGCGCCGATAAGCTGCATCATCTCCGCGTCGTCTCCTTGCACCACATCGTAGGTCGCCGGAGCACGGGCCTGGGTTTCCGCGATCGCTACCGGAAAATGCTGCGCCGAGCGCACCGTGCTGATGGTAACCTTGATGTTGAGTCCGAAGGATTTTTTGAAGGCATCACCGAGGGGTTGAAGCGACGCTTTGCTCCAACTCGATTGCACCGTCGCAATCAACTCGCCCTCCTGGTTCGCCCTGCGAATCAATGCTTCGAGCGCCTCCCGGCTTTTGGTGGATTCCGCTGGAGCAGCGGCCAACGCAAATAGATTAGGCGCATAGCGCGGCTTCCATGGACTTTCGCCAATCAGAAACGTGAGCATCGCCGGCGCAATGGTGGCCATCGCCAAGACTTGAATCGCAATCTTTCGCCGCTGCGGTGTTTGCATATCAAATTTCCCCTCCCGGTTCAGCGTTATAAATCATCACGCCATTTTTAAGTCAGGCGGAGCGACGATACAACAGCGGTTGTGGATTGACAAATGAATGAGCGCCCGATGCCGACGGAGATCGATCACGTGGCGCGCTGATTTGACTACGCGTAGCAAATAACCTATCAACGACCTTAGTCTCTGATCACTCGCGAAAACCAAGGAGGTCGGACTGATGAGGCGATGGATGAAGCTCGCAATGATTTCCATCATCCTGTCGGCGTGGCACGACTCCGTCGCCCAGGAGAAAAAACTCGATAGCCTGATTGTTTCCTATAGTTCGATCACAGGTAACCGCGCGCCGTTTTGGATCGCTAAGGAACTCGGCCTCTACGAGAAATACGGTTTGGATGTGAAGCTGGTCAATATTGCCGCCGGCAGCGTTTCGCTCACCGCCTTGCTCGCCGGCAACGTGCACCTGACCACCGACTCCAGTTCCGGCGTGGTCGCCGCCGCCGGCCGCGGCGCGCCTATCGTTACCGTGTCCACCAACGGCGCCCTGCCCTACCAGTTCGTCGCGCTTGCTTCGATCAAATCGACCGCCGACCTCAAAGGCAAGAATGTCGGCAGCAGCCGCATCGGCGCTGGAACCGATTTTCTCTTGCGCCGGATTCTCGCCAAGATTGGACTGACGCCAGGGAAGGACGTGAGCCTGATACCGACGGGCGTGAGCGAATCGGATAAAAGACTTCAGCTGATGTTCCAAGGCAAGATCGACGCCACCATCGGCGAGTCGGACAAAGTTTTTCAGGTCACTGAAAGCGGCGTACAAAAACTCACGGTCTTGGGCGAGCCTAAAGACTTCGGCGTGGCCGCCCCCGGCAGCGAGATCAACACCACCCGCCAAGTGATCAAAGACTTGCGCCCGCGCTTGAAGGCGTTCTTCATGGCCTACGGCGAAGCGATCGCGTTGGGCCGAAAGAACCGCGAGCTGGCTTATCAAATTTTCCGCAAGTACATGCGGCTGCCGAATAATTCCAAGCTTTTGGAGTTCACCTATCGAGCCCAACTTCTCGACGCGATCCCAGCCAAACCCTGGCCACGGGAAGATTCCGTGCAAGCGAGCATCGAAGACCTGCGCGGCACCATCGCCAAGCTCGAAACCATGAGAGTCAACGATTTCGTCGACGCGTCATTGATCCGAGAACTCGACCAAGAGGGATTCTTCGCGCGCGTGGAGAAGCCATGAAGCGGCAATTGATTCGAATTAGACCCCGCCTCTTGAGGCGGACACAATTAAATGGAGTTTCCCAACGGGGCGAGCATCCCCTTTGGTCGCCCGCGCGGTTTGAACCCCGCGGGCGAATTCTATTGGTTATCGCGCTCATTGCGCTTTTCTGTCTATTTGGCATCCGCGGCAGTTTTGCCCAAGAAAAAATCCGTATCGGCATTTCCGCCATCTCGCTGGGATTTTTGCCGACCATCGTCGCCGAAAAAAAAGCCTTCTATGCTAAGCACGGCATTCAGTCCGAGCATGTGCTGGTGCCCTGTGCCATCGCCACCAACGCGCTGCTGTCGGACGATCTCGACTACGCGGTTTGCACCGGGCCGGGCATCGCCGGCGCCATCAAAGGACTGCCGATCAAATTGGTAATGACGACGCAGGACAAACTCGGCTATCTGCTCTTGGTCAAAGCCAACGTGCAAAAGCTAACGGACCTGCGCGGCAAAACCATCGGCATCAGCACCTTCGGCAGTCAGCTCTACCTGACTACGATAACACTGCTGCGCCGTTACGGCATGGAACCCGGCAAAGACGTGAGTCTCATTCCTGGCGGCGACAACACAGCCCGCATCGCCGCCATGGATGGCGGCAAAGTGGATGCGGCATTCGTTTCCTCCCCCGCCGACATTTTCGGCGCCAAGCGCGGCTACAAGGTGCTACTCTGGACGCGCGATCATGTCCCGCTACTACAAAACGCCATGGTGACCACCGACAAGCAGCTCAAAACGGCGCCGGACAAAGTCAAGCGCACGATCAAAGCCAGCATCGAAGCGCTCAGATTCATTCGCGAGCAGCCGGAGGAGACCATAAGCATCGCCTCCAGGTGGTTGAAGCTCGACATCGCCACCACGCGCGCCGCCTTTGATAATTATCTGCCGTGCTATAGCGCCGACGGTAGCCTGCCCGATCAAGCCCTGCAGGATCTGATTCAATACGAATTGGACCGCGGCAATCTTAAGAAAGAAATTCCCTTGACCCAAGTGGCCAGCCGGGCGCTGTTGCAGCAGGCGCAAAAGGAACTCAACCTGCGCTAACACCATGGACGATCGCAATCTATCTCCCGGCGCCGCGCCGCTTGCCGGCGTGCGAGTCCTGGACTTTACCCACGTGCTCGCGGGTCCCTTTTGCACCAGGCTCCTGGCCGACCTTGGCGCCGATGTCGTGCGCGTCGAAAGCAGCAAGCATCCGGATCATCCATGGCCCTCCGCGTATATCGACAAAGACGGTCGCCACGCTTCTTATCTCAACACCAACCGCAACAAGCGCTCCATCGCCATCGATCTGAAAAATTTGCTTGGCCAACAAACTGCCCTCAATCTCGCGGCGCGGGCCGATGTTGTGGTGGAAAATTTTAGCGCCGGCGTCATGGACCGGCTCAGTCTCGGCTATGAATCGCTGCGGGTGCGCAATCAAGGGATCATCTACGTCAGCATGTCGGGTTATGGGCATGACGGACCCAGACGAGACTGGACGAGCATGAACATGAATCTGCAGGGCTACAGCGGCCTGATGACCGTCACCGGCGCGGACGGCGATCCGCCAACCGCAATCTCGAATTCTTGGAATGATTACATCGGCGGACTGCACGCCTGCTTCGCGATTGTTCAGGCGGTGGAGGAACGCAGCAGCAGCGGCAACGGTACGCGCCTAGACCTGAGTCAATTCGAGTGCAGCGTCGCGATGATCGCGCCGTTGCTCTTGGCGAGCGCCGTTACCGGACAGAATCCGCCGCGCTTGGGCAACCGCTCGGCACGCTTTGCGCCCCAGGGCGTTTATCGCTGCGCCGGCGCGGATGAGTGGTGCGCGCTGAGCGTGCAGACTCACGAGCAGTGGCGCTCCCTCGGACGGATCATCGGTAAAGATAGTTGGGCAGCCGAGGATCGATTCGCAACGGTTTTCGGCCGCCTGCAGTTTCACGACGAAATCGACGGGCAACTGAGCCACTGGACGAGCCGAATTTCAAATCTTGCGGTGGAGGAGACCCTTAAAGCCGGTGGCATTCGCGCCGAACGGGTGCGGCGCATTAATGATTTGCTTGACAAGCCCGGCGGTGCGACGGTTTTTCGGCCAATGGCCGAGCCGCGGGTCGGCTCCATGCTCACCACCGGATTACCCTTTCGATTTTCCAGCGGGCCGCTGCCGTCGCCGTCTGCCGCCCCCGCGCTTGGTGAGCATAGCGACGAAATTCTCAGCCAATGGCTGGCCCTGAGCGCGCCGGAAATTCAATCGCTCAAGAGCCAAGGAGCGCTCTCGTGATGGCTGAGGGAATCAACCTGATCACGCCCGAGATGCTCAGTTGGATCGGCCGCAAATCGCCGTCGAGCCCGCTGCTGATCATGACGACTTCGGATGTTCGCCGTTACATGGACGCCACCGGCGATCGCAATCCGCTTTGGTACGATGATGGATATGCCAGGACCGCCGGCTATAAGGGGCGCTTGCTGCCGCCGACACTGGTCGGCTGGGTGCCGTTTAGCATCAGGGAAAATCCCGACGGCTCCAGCGCCGAGGCGCCCGATCTACGCCGCCAAGTGCCGGTGCCGAAAAATTTCACCAACGTGCGCAACGCCGGCTCTGAAACGGAATGGCTCAAACCAGTTTACCCAGGGGAGCAACTTTCGACCCAGAGCTGTCTCGTCGATATCGTGGCGCGCCAAGGCCGCGCCGGCTGGGGCATCTATATCACCCAAGAGGAACAGATCTTGAACAGCGACGGTGATATCGTATTGCGCCGGCGCCACACGATGGCCTTGTTCACCGAGACCAGGCTCGCTAGCTCAGCAAGGGAATGACATGGCTCGCATCGTCGAATTGACAGATCTTGCCGGCGCTTACGCATCCCGGTTGTTCGCCGAACTGGGCCATGAAGTGATCCGTGTCGAAAACCGAGATGACAACCTCGTGCGCAGTCTACCGCCTTTTCTCGGCAATGCTCCGGATGGCGAGAACAGCGCCTATCATCATTTTCTAAACGCCGGCAAAAAAAGTCTTGCGCTCAATCTCGATTCGTCCGCCGGTCAAGAAGTTTTCTTGCGCTTGATGGCAACCGCCGATGTCTTGATCGCCGGTTGTGCGTGCCCATTCGACGCGGACCGCTTGATCGGATCAAACCCAAAGCTCGTCTTCGCCAAGATCGATGATGCAGAGCCCGATATTTGCGCCATGGCCCGCTCCGGCCTCATGTCACTGACCGGGCAACCCGACAAATCTCCGATGGTTTTGGGCGGCGACATCGCCGCATTGGCGACCGGCATCTACGTGGCGGTCGCTACGGCGGCCGCTCTGCGCGACGCCAAGAAATGTGGCAAGGGATTGATCGTAACGGTTTCTCTGCGCGAAGCGCTGGAGAGCTTCGTCGAGCAAGCGATGGTCGAATACTGCTTTTCCGGCGTCGTCACCGAGCGCCGCGGCAGCAAGGGCGCGATCACGGCGATTTCCGGCGCGCTGCCCTGTAAAGACGGTCATTGGGTGATCAGCCAAATTCACCGTCCGGGTCGCTGGGCGAAGTTCGTCGAATGGATTAAAGACCCTGAATTGGCCGTCGACCCATCGCTCGCCGAAGAAGAAAACCAAATCAAACGACGCGACTTCATTCTCGATCATGTGCTCTTATGGGCGAGCCAGCACTCTAAGAACGAATTGGTAGAGGAAGCGCAAAAGCGCCACTTCCCGGCCTCGCCGGTATCGACAACCTTGGACCTCATTAACGATCCCCAACTCAAGGCGCGAGGATTTTTGACCGAGACCCTGCACCGTCAATTTGGCCGGATCAGCTATCCGCAAGGCGCGCTCGCGAGCATGCGCCGCGCCCAACTCAATCCGGCACCAATGTTGGGGGAACATAACGAAGAATTATTGAGTCAACTCGGCTATTCCGAAGCTGACCGATTGACCCTTAGCGTGGCCGGCGCGATCTAAGATGAAGTTCCGATTATGGAACTGATGCGATTTATTAAATTTCGACGCGCGCAATGGCGCCAAAACTGATAGGGCGATGCAGAACCGTGGCAACAGGACTCCTATAACCATAGGCCGTAGATCTCAGTGAACTTCACGAGCGCATTTGAAGGAAGCAAACAATGCAATTTAATTCGCTAATTTCTTGCCTAAGCATCCGCAAGATGGTTTCAGCCTGTATTATCGTAGCGGCGATGATCTACAGCGCTCCGGCTCAAGCGCAAATTCGAATCGCACTTACGTCTCTGTCCAGCGACTTTGCCGGTGTTTATACTGCCGCTCACTTAGGGCTCTTTGCAAAAGAAGGGATACAGGTCGAAACAGTCTTGATTTCCTCGTCCGCCATCAACGTCCCGGCGCTACTCGCGAAGGAGATTGACGTGCTCATGAGCGCTGGCGAAGCGGGCCTGAGAGTCTATCACGAAGGATACAGAGGGATGCGCATTATCGGCAGCATCATCGACAAATTCACCTTTACTCTAATGGTGAAGCCGACAATCAATTCACCTGCGGAGCTGCGCGGGCAAACAATCGCGGTCACGAGATTCGGCGGCTCCCTCGACACTTCCCTGCGGGTTGCGCTCAAACACTTAAAACTCGACTCAAAAGAAAACAAAATAACCATCCTTCAACTTGGCCGGTCGGAAGATATCGTGGCTGCGCTGGCGTCGAAAAAAATCGATGGCGCGATGCTCAATTCGGTATTTGCCAGAAGAGCATCCCAAATGGGATTTAAGACCTTGCTTGATCTCGGCACGATGAACATCAAGTATCCACAATCCAGCATGCTGACTCGCCAGGATGTGATCGAGAAAAAAAGAGACCCGCTTAGGAAATTTTTGACTGCCTACTTCAGCGGTTTAGACAGATTTGCCAAAGACAAAAAATTGGGAATAAAAGTTCTTACGACGTTCACGCCGATCAAAGATGAAAACATTGCATCGTTGGATTATGACGACTGGTCGAAAAAATATTTAGACCTCGAGGGTGTGACCACAAGGGAGCTGATTTCCGGTCCTCTTGAACAAATGGGAATAACGAAAGACAGTGAAAAGGAGAAGATCTTTCTGGAAGTCGTCGACAACAGCTTGGTGAAGGAAGCCAAAGCGTTTCGTTAGTCGCCCGAAATCCAGGTGCCGCTCCGTATCGGCCACGACTTTGCATCATTCACCCACGGCGCCATTGCGTGATTGCCGTGACGGCTCGCACGCCGGTCCTTTCCAGCAATTAGCGGAGAAGCGCTCATGATCGTCAAGCAAGAACACTATTACGAAGACATTAACGTTGGCGACGCCATACCGGCGCGCCAGCATGGTCCGCTGACCATCGTCGACACGGTGCGCTGGGCCGGCCTGCAGGAAAATTCTCAACAGCTGCACTTTGACCGCGACCATGTGCGGCAGCACAACGGGCTCAAAACCTTCATCGCCAGCGGCGCTTATCGCCAAGCCTTGCTGATGCGTCTGCTCACCGACTGGATCGGCCCCCTCGGCTGGCTCAGAAAAATCAACCTGCGCCACACCTACTCGACATTCGAAGGCGACCTGATGCGCTTCAGCGCCCAGGTCGTAGAAAAATCCCCCGATCCCACCGACCCCTGGATCGACTGCGAATTGGATGGCAAGAATCAAGACGATAAGCAGATTCTTACGGGACGTTGCCGCCTGATGCTGCCGCGAAGAGAAAACTAGATGCTGCCGTGACGCAAAAGAAGGAGTTAGCCAATGGAAGAAAAAGTTAGTTTTCAATCGGACGGCTTGAAAATCGCCGGACTCGTCGACATCCCCGAGAATTACAAAGCCGGCGAACGCCGGCCGGCGTTTATCGTGCTGCACGGATTCGGCGGCAACAAGGACGGCCACGGTCAACAGGTGGTCGCCAAACAATTGAGCCAGTGGGGCTATGTGAGTTTGCGCGTCGATTTTCGCGGCTGCGGTGAAAGCGAAGGCGAGCGCGGCCGGATCATCTGCCTCGATCAGGTCGCCGACACGCGCAACGCGCTCTCGTACCTTGCTGCGCGGCACGAAGTTGACACCGAGCGCATCGCGCTGATCGGCAGCAGCTTCGGCGCGGCGGTGGCGGTGTTTACCGGCGGCGCCGACTCACGAGTCGCAGCGGTGATTTCCTGCGGCGGCTGGGGCGACGGTGAACGAAAGTTTCGCGGCCAACATCCGGGGCCGGAGAAGTGGGCCAAATTCACCGCCATGCTGGAAGAGGGCAAACGCCACCGCGAGCGCACGGGGAAATCGCTCATGGTGCCGCGCTACGACATCGTGCCGATTCCGGAAAAACTCCGTAACCGCATGAGCAGCGGCTCGATCATGGAATTCCCCGCCGAGACGGCGCAGAGCATGAACGATTTCCGGGCCGACGATCAGGTCGGCAATATTTCACCACGGCCATTGCTGCTCATCCATAGTGCCAACGATTCGGTGACGCCGACCTACGAGTCGATCGAAATGTTCAAGAAGGCCAAGCAGCCGGCCGAACTGCACCTGCTGTCCGATGTCGATCATTTCACCTTCAACGAAGAGAACCCACGCCTGACCCATATCGTCCGCGAATGGCTGGGTAAGTATTTCCCCGTGGAGAAGCGACAGTAACAAACTGAAGATTGTTTTCACCGCGAAGACACGAAGGTTCGGGACATTACTCTCTTAAACTTCGTGATCCTCGTGATGAAAAAGAATTTTCATAGGAACACCAAGTGCCCAAAATCCATCACCAACACCTTCTAAGCTTTTGCAAACAACTCCTGTGCACCGGCGGCATGCCAACGAACGATGCCGACCTCGTCGGCGAACTTCTGGTCAGAGGCGAACTGCGCGGCTACGCCGGCCATGGCGTCATCCGGGTAAAGCAATATTTGGAATTTATTAAAACCGGGATATACAAACTGAGCGAGAAGCCGGCCGTCGAGCGGGAAGGCAAGATCACCGCGCTGGTCGACGGCAAACATTATATCGGCCAAGTGGCGGCCCGCTTAGCCATGGAGCTGGCGATCAAGAAAGCCAACGAGCATGGCGCCGGCATCGTCTGCCTGCGCCGCGCCGGCCACACCGGCCGGCTCGCCGACTACATGGAGATGGCGGCTGAACAAGGCCTGATCGGCATCGGCGCGGCCTGCGTCGGTTCACCGGTCACCACGCTCTACGGCGGCATGAAACCGATCATCGGCACCAACCCGATGGCTTTCGGCATCCCGGCCCGCGGCGGACGCCACATCATTCTCGACTTCGCCACGGCGTCAATGAGCATGGGTGAAATCCAGCGGCGCGTCGCCAAAAAAGAAAAAATTCCCGAGGGGGTCATGCTCGACGGCGCCGGCAACCCCACGACGGATTTCAAAACCTTTCGCGGCCCGCCGCGCGGCGTGTTTTTGCCCTTCGGCGGTTACAAAGGTTCCGGTGTCGCCTTGATCACCGAAATTCTCGGCGGCATTCTCTCCGGCAACGGCATCGGCAAAACCTGGTGGAACAACGGCGGCCACGGCATCAACGGTTTGTTTCTTCAAGCTTTCGCCGTCGAGGAATTTCAATCATTGGAAACCTTCTACGACAAAGTCGACGAGCTGATCGCTCTGGTGAAGTCGACGCCCTGCGCGCCGGGCTTTAGCGAAATCCTATTGCCCGGAGAATCGGGACGGCGTCGACAGGTGATGAACGAAACAAATGGCGTCGAGATCGACGAAACGACATGGGCCGATCTGACCGCTCTCGCCGCCGAATTGAAAGTGCAAGATGTCCCCGCGCCGTTTTAGAAAAAGCGCTTTACTTTTGCCCGCGAAGCGAACTAATGATTGGGCACGCCCGACCCTTCGATCGCCGCTCTCACGGCAAGCGGGCAAACCAAGGAGGAACTCTCATGGTCATCCGAGAACTCAAAGACGGCCGTTCCTACGTTAGTCTCCAAGAAGATCACGCTGAGCTTGCGGCGCAGTTCGCCGCCCACTGGGGCAACCAGCGTTTTTCCCGGCTTCGCCCCTATCGAACGATGGTCTTTGCCACCACCTTTCACGACAGCGGTTACCGCGACTTCGAAGGCAATCCGCCGATGAACGTCGACAAGGGCCGCCCCTACGCGCACCGCGAAGAGGTGCCGAACTTCGAAGCGATCGAGCTCAAAGCTTACACACGCAACGCCGAATGGGTCGGCTCGCAAGATCTTTACGCAGGCCTACTCGTCTCGATGCACCGCACCGGCCTTTGGCATAATCGCTACAATATTTTCACCGAGCCGTCGGGGCGACTGCGGGAACGCAGCCAAGCCGTGCAGGACGCCAAGAAGGCGATGGAAGAATGGCAAGCGGAAATCAAGAAACAGCTCGCCATTCATCGCAGCAACTTTGACACCGAGCTCGCGTACAACTACATGGCACTGCAAGTTTTCGATTTGCTGTCGCTGTACTTTTGCTGCGACGGCTACGCCAACGAAACCGAGTTCAAGGAATACGCCATCGCGCCGGTGCGTGTCGCCTATGATAGCAATGAAACCGTAAGGCTCACCATCAAGCCGAACGGCGCCGGCTCAGTGATCTTCGATCCCTATCCCTTCGACGCGAGCCCGTTGAAGGTGTCTGCCCGCGCCCGCATCGTCGCACCGCCCACGGAAAAATCCGAAGCAGCCTGCGTCGACGCCTATCACAAAGCGGCGCGCCAGTTGCTCACGTTCGAGATCTCGGCTTAGCTCGAGGGACGGCAGTGGTGGTCTACGCGGTGAGTGGGATTCAAGACTGATCGGTCTGGTCCGACGAACCGGGCAGATTCTTTGCTACTCATAGCGACACTATTTGATCGCTTCGCGCTTTTTTAGCTCCTCGATCGCCTCGGCACTCAACCCCAAGATATCGCCAAACACCTGATCATTATGCGCGCCGATCCATGGCGCGGGCCGACCTGCATCAGCCGCAGAGAGTGACGGAATTCCCGGCAGACCGTGATGCGTGATCTTGCCCCAAGGCTGGGCCTCGGTCTCAACGATGTGGCCGCGTGCGCGTAGATGGATGTCATGAAATAAATCTTCACCGGAAGATGGCATACCGGCGGCGACGCCGCCTTCTTGGAGCAACCGGAATGCTTGCTTTGCCGTGCACTTACCCGTCCAGTTGGAAAGCTTTCGGTCAAGCTCGGTGCGATGTTCTTGGCGACCGGCTTGGGTGGCGAACTTCACGTCGGCAGCCCAACTAGATTGACCGATCACAGAAACCATGCGCTGCCACTCGTGATCGCCATCGCAGGCGATAATGATCCAGTTATCTTCACCCCGGCAAGGATACACGCCGTAGGGTGCATAGGGTGCGCCGAGTATCTCAGCGTAGCCCATGGCGTCCCATTCGTTGCCGTTGACGGTGTAGTCAAGAATCGCCGGACCCATCATGGCGCCCTGGGCTTCGAGCATGCCGGCCTCGATGAACTGCCCATTGCCCGTTCGCGCTTGATACTCCAGCGCGGCGAGCACGCCGAGCGCCATGGTCACCGAGCCAACGCGATCGGGCCAGGCAATTTTGCATCGAGTCTCCATCGGCGAGTCAGGGTAGCCCCACAAGCGCATGATTCCCGTGTACGCGAGCAGTTGCCAACCCCAGGCGACCCAAGTCTTGAGCGGCCCCGTCAATCCCCAGCCCGGCATCACCGCTTGAACAATGCCGGGATTGATCTGCTGCAAGACTTCGTAGCTAAATCCCAACCGCTCTAAAACACCCGAGCTGAAATTGTCGACCACGACATCAGATTTAGCGACCATCTGTTTAAATAATTCTTTACCTTCTGCATGGCGCAGGTTGAGCGTGCAGCCGAGCTTCGCCCGGTTCATGCACGCGTGCACCGCCGCTTCGCGCTCTTTGCTCGGGATCGTGCCGGTTTCGATCTTCACCACTTCCATGCCGTAATAGGCTAGCAGCTCAGTTCCCAACGGTCCCGCATACTGTTGCGTGAGATCCGCCATGCGCAATCCCTTGAGCATCGGCTCGCAGCTCGGCTCTGCTAGTTTTTTCGGAGCCTTCCCAGGTAACTTCTCAAGCTCGGCAAGAATCTCGTTACGATGCTGATCGAGCAGCGGCGCCGGCCGCCGCACGCGCATCGGCGTGAGCGACAAGCGCATCGGCGCGCCCGGTGCACGGTATTTGCCGATCAGTGGATGATTTATCTCTTGGAGCCATTCACGCACGCGGTTTTGCTCGCAGTTGACGAACTGGCCGATGGTGTTGAGCGGCGCGGCGGCGAGATGGCGCGCTTGGGCTTGATTGGCGAAGTTGTCGGCGTCGAACGAACCGATGAACTCGGCGAACGCTTTGGCCACTTCTTCGGAATGCTCGTCGCGGTAGCGCGGGCTCTCCCACTCACGACCGGCGAGCGCTTTGCTGACCATCCAATTTTGCGCGAACTCCTTCCACATATGCGGCATGTTGGTGGTGAAGTGCACGTAGCGGCCGTCTTTGCAGCGGTAGATATTCGTCCCGGCGCCGCCGTAAGCTTTGCCGCCCGGCCGCCGTTCCAAACGGTTCTCGCGTGAATAGCGGGCGATGCTGCTGCTGTTAGTAAAAGTCAGCGCTTCTTGCAGCGACATATCGATACGCTGCCCAGCGCCGCTGACGCGCGCGTGACGAACCGCGGCAAGGCCTAACAACGCCGCCATACTGCCGGCCATCTGAAAAGCGAGATGGCTCGGCGCCGTGCATTGGCCTTTGTTGTTATCGCCCTGGCCGTAAAGAAATCCACCGGTGGCGTTGGCGATGGCGTCGCTGCCTTTGTAGTGACGATAGGGTCCCGTGCGGCCGAAGGGAGTGATCGAAACGATCGCCAATCCGGGAAAGTCTTTGCTGAGGCGCTCGTCATTGAATCCCAATCTTTCCAGATAGCCGAGCGGCGTAGCTTCAACCAGCAGATTCGCCGAAGCAAGCAATTTCGCAAAAGTCTCTCGATCCGAATCACCCTCGAGGTCAAGCACGATGCTGCGCTTGTTGGTATTCGCATGAATGAAAGACAGACTACGCTCAGGATGCTCGATGTTGCCGGCGAACGGCGGCAGCCAACGATTTCGATCGCCGCCGAGCGGCTCGATCTTGATCACATCGGCGCCAAGATCGGCGAGCTGCCGCGTCGCGTAAGATGCAGGAATATCACCCAGCTCGATCACTCGAAGATGGCCGAGCGCGGATTCGTTACCGATCGTCTCTGCCAAGTGATCACCTCTGATCCGGAATGCCTCGCGCAAAGGCGCCAAGCTCGCCAAGTAAATTCACAATCCTTTTTTGCGTCCTTCGCGTTCTTTGCGGCCAATCCTTCCGAATCCCTACTTGCTCAAATTGATCACGACTCTGCCACGCACACCGCCTTTAAGAATTTTGTCGATCTCCGGACTCAACCCATCGAGTGAAACTTCCGTAACGATGCGCGTCAGATCAATACTCCAGTCTCCGGCCAACTTGTTCCAGGCCATTTGGCGCGCGCGCATGGGAATCTCCACGGAATCGACGCCGAGCAGACTCACGCCACGGAGAATAAACGGAAACACGTTAACATTAAGATCGGTGGACATGGCGTTGCCACAGGCGGCCACGAGTCCACCGTATTTCGCCGTCTTGAGCGCCGTCGCAAGAATGTTGCCGCCGACGGTGTCGACGACGCCGGCCCAGCGGCCTTTTTGCAACGGCCTGCCCGAGGTATCGTTGGCCTCCTCGCGCGAGATGATCGCCTTGGCGCCGAGCTGGGTAAGAAATTCTTTCTCCTCCGTCTTGCCGGTGGCCGCCACGACGTTGAAACCGAGCTTGCCGAGGATCGCCACGGCGATACTGCCGACGCCGCCGGTGGCGCCGGTGACCAACACCTCGCCGGAATCTTTGTTCAACCCGCCGGCCATCAGCCGCACTATGCACAGCGCCGCGGTCAAGCCGGCCGTGCCATAACCCATGCTGTCGCGTAACGATAAATCTGGCGGCAGCTTCACCGCCCAACCGGACGGCACGCTGATGTATTGGCCAAATCCGCCGGAGGTATTCATGCCAAGATCGGAACCCATGACGATGACCTCATCGCCGGCGCCGAAAGCCTTCGTCGTCGAATCCACCACCACGCCGGCGGCGTCGATACCCGGCGTATGCGGATATTTTCGCGTCACGCCCTTGTTCCCGGTGGCCGACAAGGCGTCTTTGTAATTGAGAGACGAATACTTGACTTCGACGATCAATTCGCCGCCGGGCAGCTCACTCAACGCTTTCTGGGTAATCTCACGAGCAAATTTTTTCTCCACCGTCTCGGAAACCACCATCGCTTTGAATTTCTCTGGTAACGCCATGAATCACTCCCTGCCAAAATAGATTCGATTTAACCCCGCCTCTTGAGGCGGGCACAAATAAACGGAGCATTTCGCGAGCGGGGTTCAAACCCCGATCACGATGTCAATTGATTTACACCAGCGCTATCGAATCGAACGCCGAACTGTCAAGAGCCGGCAGCCCCTATCTTTAAAGAGCAGCCACTCCGAAACGGCTTGAACGATTTGAACTGTTTGAACGGCCTGAATCAATTCGATCAAAACGTGCAAGTAGTTCAAATCGTTCGATGACGCATGGCTTGATTTGCGCATAGAATTCATTGCATTGTCGAGTTGGAGGATATTTTAATGGCAGGGAAAAAAACCGGCGGCCTCGAAGGCATCATCGCCGGCAATACAGCGATCTCGACCGTCGGCAAACAAGGCGTCGGCCTCACCTACCGCGGTTACTCGATCGAGGATTTAGCGGCACATTCCACCTTTGAGGATGTCGCCTATTTGCTGATCTATGGCCGTCTGCCCAAACAAGATGAGCTTGACGATTACAAAACCAGACTGCGCAACCTGCGCGGACTTCATCCGACGTTAAAATCGGTCCTCGAAGAAATCCCTAGCAGCGCCCACCCGATAGACGTGCTGCGTACGGGCTGCTCGATGCTAGGCACCTTGGAACCCGAAGGGCCCGGCCGCACACAGATCGCCATCGCCAACCGCCTGACCGCATGCTTCAGCGCTATGCTGCTCTATTGGCACCACTTCGTCACCAGCGGCAAACGAATCAATACGGAAACCGATGATGACGACACCGCCGGCCACTTCTTGCACTTGCTCCACGGCAAGAAACCCGACGATCTGCATCGCCGCGCCATCGATGCCTCGCTGATTCTCTATGCCGAACATGAATTCAACGCATCGACGTTTACCACGCGCACGATCGCCGCGACGTTGGCCGACTTCTACTCGGCGATCACCGGCGGCATCGGCGCGCTGCGCGGCCCGCTGCACGGCGGCGCCAACGAAGCGGCCATGGAGTTGATCGAACAGTTCGCCACGCCGGACGAGGCCGAGAAAGGCTTGCTCGAAATGATGGCGGCGAAAAAGCTCGTTATGGGATTCGGCCACCGGGTATATAAAATTTCCGACCCGCGCTCCGATGTGATCAAAGTATGGTCGAAAAAACTTGCCGCAGCGCTCGGCGACGAGCGTCTCTGTCCGGTTTCGGAACGCATCGAACAGGTGATGCGGCGCGAGAAGAACATGTTTCCCAACCTGGATTTTTACAGCGCCACCGCGTACCACTTCTGCGGCGTCCCGACCGCGATGTTCACGCCGCTGTTCGTCATTTCACGCATCACCGGCTGGGCGGCGCACATCATCGAACAGCGCGCCGATAATCGCTTGATTCGGCCCAACGCCGATTACATAGGCCCCGAGCCGCGGCCTTTTGTGCCGATCGATAAAAGATAAATGCCGTTCAAGGTTCAAGGGTTCAAAAATTCAATGTGTTTTTCCGAAATTGAACCCTTGAACTGTTGAACCTTTGAAATCTTCGAGTGAAATCATGAGCGACCCATTTTCGAATATTCGGCCGGCGCCGGACCAAATCCTAGTGGACTTAGCCGACTACGCGGCGAGCTATCCGCCGACCAGCCGAGAGGCGCAAGAGGCAATGGTCACCGCGCGTTACAATTTGCTCGACACCCTCGGCTGCGGCCTGCTCGCGCTCCGCTATCCCGAGTGCGCCAAACATTTGGGGCCCATCGTTCCCGGCGCGCTGTTAGCGAACGGCGCCCGCGTGCCGGGAACCGACTGGCAGCTCGATCCCGTGCATGCAGCCTTCAACATCGGCGCGATGATTCGCTGGCTCGATTTTAACGACACCTGGCTCGCCGCCGAATGGGGCCATCCGTCGGACAACCTCGGCGGCATTCTCGCGCTTGCCGATTATCTCACTCGCTCGAAACAGAAATTGTTTACGATCAGCGACGTGCTCAAAGCGATGATCAAAGCGCATGAGATTCAGGGTATCCTCGCGCTGGAAAACAGCTTCAATCGCGTCGGCCTAGATCACGTGCTGCTCGTGCGCGTCGCGACCAGCGCCATCGCAACAGCCATGCTCGGCGGCAACAAGGAACAAATCATCAGCGCGCTGTCCAACGCTTGGACCGACGGCGGGGCGCTGCGCGTCTACCGCCACGCGCCCAACACCGGGCCAAGAAAATCTTGGGCCGCCGGCGACGCCACCAGCCGCGGCGTGCGTTTGGCGCTGATGGCGCTGCAAGGCGAGATGGGTTATCCGTCAGCGTTGACGGCGAAAACTTGGGGCTACTACGACGTGCTCTTCCACAGCAAACCGTTTACCCTTGGCCGCCCGCTCGGTTCCTACGTCATGGAGAACGTGCTGTTCAAAATTTCTTTTCCCGCGGAGTTTCACGGCCAGACGGCGGTCGAGTGCGCCATTCAACTGCACGGCCAGGTCAAGGATCGTTTGAATGAAATCGACAAAGTCGTCATCACGACGCAGGAATCGGCGATCCGCATCATCGATAAATCCGGCCCGCTGCATAATCCAGCGGACCGCGATCATTGCATCCAATATATGACAGCCATCGGCTTGATCTTCGGCGCATTGACGGCAGATCACTACGAAGACAAAGTCGCGAAGGATCCGCGCATCGATGCGCTGCGCGCCAAAGCGACCTGCATCGAAGATCCACGCTATACAAAAGAATATCTCGACGCCGACAAGCGCTCCATCGCCAACGCCGTGCAAGTGTTTTTCACAGACGGCACGCACACCGACAAGATCGCCGTCGAATATCCCGTCGGCCACCGCCGTCGCAGAGCTGAAGGCATGCCGCTGCTGGTGAAAAAGTTCGAAGCGAACCTAGCCTCGCGCTTCGCGCCGCAGCAGTGCGACGCAATCATGACTCTGTGCAACGATTCGAAGTCACTCGACGCGACGCCCGTCGACAAGTTTACCGACATGTTTGTTTTGCAAATCTAGGGGACGATCGCGACCGTCCCCCTACGGCGGAACGAAAGACAAGCATCCCTTTAACTAAACTGAGGTAAAACATGACCCCACGCCAAACCCTCAAACAACTGCTAAAGCGCGATAAACTATTAGTCGCCCCCGGCTGCTTCGACGGACTTTCCGCGCGGCTGGTTCAAGAAGCCGGCTTCGAAGCCGCTTATCTAAGTGGTGGCGCGGTTGCGCGGAGCATGGGCATACCCGACATTGGCCTGGTCACCATGTCGGAAAGCATCGAACGCGCCGTCCAAGCCGTGTCAGCGATCAATATTCCGATCATCGCCGATGCCGACACCGGCTACGGCAACGCGGTCAATCTCTGGCGTACCGTGTGCGAGTTCGAGCGCGCCGGCGTCGCGGCGATCCATATCGAAGATCAGATCACGCCCAAGCGCTGCGGCCACTTGGACGGCAAAGAAGTGATCTCGCTCGGCGAAATGATCCAGAAACTGCAAGCCGCATTGGCCGCGCGCAGCGATCCCGACTTCTGCATCATCGCGCGCACCGACGCGCGCGGCGTCAACGGCTTCGACGACGCGATCGAGCGCGGCCAAGCCTTCGCCAAGCTCGGCGTCGATGCGATCTTCGTCGAGGCGCCGCAGTCGGAAGAAGAGCTGGCGGAAATTCCCCGGTACATTCCCAACATTCCATTGCTGGTAAACGTCTTCAAAGGCGGCAAGACACCGATGCTACCGGTCGAGCGTTTAGAAAAAATGGGCTACCGCATCGCCATCTACCCGTCCGAAACCCAGCGCGCTGCAATCCACGCCATGCGCAACGCCCTCAACACACTCAAACGGGAAGGCACGACAGAGTCGATCGATGCGTCGTTAACGACATTCAAAGAACGCGATCGGGTGGTCGACTTGGAAGGTTGGCAAAAAATCGAGAAAAGCTATATGGCAACGGACGGCGAGTCTTAAGTGAGGGCTTCAGGCTTTTGTGTGGATAAGGAGTCACGGTAAATTTGTTATGTTCACCACGAAGAGCACGAAGGACACGAAGGTTCGACATAATTGGAGCTCCGAATTTCGTGCTCTTCGTATCCTTCGTGGTGAAACCATCTTCGCAGTTAACCCGCAAAAACGTAAGTGAGCGGGAAAGGAGATAACGATGGCTTTTAACCTGCTCGAAACCACCATCGAACAAGTTCACGCGGCGTACAAATCCGGCGAACTGACCTGCCGCCGGCTGGTAGAAATGTATCTCGACCGCATCGAGGCCTACGACAAACAGGGTCCGGCGATCAACGCGATCATCTCGCTCAACCCCGAGGCGCTCAAGGAAGCCGATCGTCTCGACGCGGCCCTCAAAACTTCCGGTTTTGTCGGCCCGCTCCATGGCATCCCGATCATCATGAAAGATCAAGGCGACGCCACACCGATGCCGACCACGCTCGGCTCGCTCTTGTTCAAAGATTACTATCCCGACCGCGATGCCTTCGTCGTCGATAAGCTTAAGAAAGCCGGCGCGATCATTCTCGCGAAGTCTACATTAGGCGAGCTGGGCGGCGGCGACACCCATGGCTCGCTCTTCGGTTCGACGAAAAATCCTTACGATCTCGAACGAACCGCCGGCGGTTCGTCGGGCGGTTCGGGCGCCAGTGTGTCGGCGAATTTCTGCACCGTCGCTGTCGGCCAAGAAGGCTTCGCCTCCATCCGCCGTCCATCCACTTGGAATGGAGTGTCCGGCATGCGCCCCACCGCCGGTTTCGTCAGCCGCGCCGGCGTTTACGCCGGTTGGCCATCGGTCAACGGTTCTCTCGGACCGATGGCGCGCACGGTCACCGACCTCGCGAAGCTGCTCGATATCATGGTCGGTTACGATCCTGATGATCCCGTGACCGCGCGCGGCGTCAGTCACGTCCCGGAAAGCTTCACCAAGTTCCTCGACAAGAACGGGCTCAAGGGCGCGCGCGTTGGGATTTTGCGCGAATCCATGGGTTACGACGCCGAACCCGGCTCGGAAGATTTTAATAAAGTCACCGAAGTGTTCGACAAGGCGGTTGCCGACTTAAAGCGCGCCGGAGCCGAAGTCGTCGATCCGGTGGTGATTCCGAACTTAAAAGCATTATTGGCGAAACGCGCCGGCAGCTTCACCGACGATGAAGAAGGATTTCGCAACTTCCTCGGCCGGAGCAAGAAACCACCGTATCAATCGCGCGCCGAAGCGATGCAGTCACCGGATTTTCAGAAAGTCGTCAAAGGCTCGCGCGAACGTTGGGCGCGCAATGCCAAACCTGAGGCGCACTACGAATATTTGAAAGCCAAGGAAGAGCTAATGACCAACCTTCTCAAAGTGATGGCCGATCACAAACTGGACGCCATCGTGCACAAGTCCGTGGAACATCAACCGACGCTGATCAAAGACGGCGTCAATCCGCCCTACGTCGACCAAAAAGGTGCGCCCCATGTCAATACCTTTCTAATCTACGTGCCGTCTGTGGTCGTGCCGGCCGGCTTCACCCGCGACAACCTGCCGGCGGGAATAACTTTTCTCGGCAAGCCCTATAGCGACGCCAAGATGATCAAGTTCGCCTTCGCCTACGAGCAGGCCACCCATCATCGCAAACCGCCGGCGAGCGTCACGCCGCTATGAGCGGAAGCAGCCATACTTGATCCCCCGGTTGCGGCATTTTGTACGACTGCTATAGTACGGCGATCGCTTACCACGTATGGGTCGCATCATCATAGCAATACTATTCGTTTTCGCCCTCGCTGCACAAAGCGCGTCGCTCGTCGGCAATCAAGACGGTTTTCGATTACCAGTTGGCGCTGCTCAACCGAGCAGGTTGACCGAATACGCGGTATTGGATGACGCCGATCTCCAGATCCTTTTCCTTGGCGCGTCGATCGTTCGAGCGGCACCCACGCTTGAGCGACTCGAACAGATAGCTTTCCGACAGAACCTGCATCGAACACAACACTCCGACGTCGCTGGCGTGCCGCTCTACGAGCTGTACGCGGCCTGGCGCATCTAATTCATTCCGAGTATCGCAAACCCTTCGCACCGGCTCGTCACGCGACCATGGCGGCGCGGGACGTTACCGTTCATTTCAGGTCATACAGAATACGAAAGCGCGCGGCGCTTTCCGAGGAGATTACTATGGAAGATTTTCCGCTTTGGCTAAAGCTCACAGTCTGGGGATTGATTGGTCTAACCGTGTTGTACACTGGCTGGGGCATTGTTCATTCCATCCTTGCGTCTTAAGTAATTATCCGGCAATGGCGAGCTGAGCACGGCTCGCCATTGTTCGTCCCGCCGATTGTTCGCTCGCCTTGAAACGCAAGCGCACCGAATCACGCCAATTGCCGCTGTCGGTTTGCATCGCTGTGGCTCAGAGTTTGCGTAGCTTGCGCAAATTTTGAGAAGGCTCACCGCGGAAGCGCAGAGGACGCCGAGTAAAGAATTTTTTGATTAGGATATATTCCGAACTCTGCGAACTCCGTGTCTCTGCGGTGAAATCCCTTTCCCCTTTGGTTCCGCCTTTGCTGTGTTAGGATATTTGATGCTATAGGTTGCTGCTGTTACCAACTCGCGCGATCACTTTACTGGAGGGTCCATTGCAATTTTATCGTCTCTACGCCGGCGCCGATGGCCAATCCCACTTCGAGCAATTGGACGCGGTTAAAGCGAAAGCATTCTTCAACGAAACCAAACCGGCGACGAGTCATCTGTTTCGCGATGACTTCGCGCCGCATATCGTCAACTTTCACCGCGCGCCACGGCGCCGATGGGTGGTCACGCTCTCGGGCAGCGTCACGATCGGTCTCGGCGATGGCAGCAGCATGACCTTTCACCCCGGCGATGTGTTTCTCGCCGAAGACACCACCGGCCGAGGCCACACCGCCACGCCGACCAACTGGATTAGACTCTATGTCAACGTGGACTGAAAGAATTGGAGTGATGGAGCATTGGAGTAATGGAGTGTTGGTTTTTCCGGAACCCATTACTCCAACATTCCAGTACTCCATTACTCCAATTGATTTCTCGCGATCATGAACGAACCCAAACATCCCGGCGAGATCTTCTTCGTCGACACCACCCTGCGCGACGGCCAACTGAGCCTCTGGGCGTCGAACATGACGACCGGCATGATGCTGCCGGTGGCCGAGCGGCTCGATCGCGCCGGCTTCGAGGCGATTGAGGTGATGTCCTCGGCGTTCTACAAAAAATGCGTGCGCGATTTGAAGGACGATCCCTGGGAGCGCGTTCGGCTCCTAGCCAAGCGCATCAAGAAAACTCCGCTGCGCTCGATCCGCAGCCGCTCCATGTTGGCGTTTCAGCTCACCGCGCCGGCCATCGCCGATCTCTGGCTCGAAAGATTAGCGGCGAACGGCATCAACGAGCTGCGCACCTCCGATCCGTCAAACACGCCGAAATATTGGCGCCAGGCGGTCGAGGGCGCCCAGCGCGCCGGCCTCAAGACTATACTCAACATCATCTATTCGATTTCACCCAAGCATAGCGATGAATATTTCGTCGAGAGGGCGCGCGCCGCGGCAAAACTGGACGTGGCGAGAATCTGCTTCAAAGACCCAGGCGGTTTGCTGACGCCGCAAGCGACGCGCCGGCTTGTGCCATTGTTATTGCGCGAGGCCAAGGACAAGCCGGTGGAGTTCCACACCCATTGTAATACCGGTCTCGGCGCAATTTGCTGTCTAGAAGCGATCAAGCTCGGCATCTCTTCGATCAACACGGCGATCCCGCCCCTGGCCGACGCGTCGTCCAATCCGTCGCTGTTCAACGTCGCCATGAACGCCCGCTCGCTCGGCTACCGAACCAGGGTCGAAGAGGAAATGGTTAAGCCAGTACAGACTCATTTCATCGCCGTCGCCAAGCAGAAAAATCTGCCGATGGGCAAGCCTCTCGAATACGACGCCTGCCATCCGCTGCACCAAGTGCCCGGCGGGATGATTTCCAACTTTCGCTTTCAATTGGGGAATCTCGGCAAGTTGGACAAATTGCCCGAAGTGCTCGAAGAAGTTTCCCGCGTGCGCGCCGAGTTTGGCTACCCGATCATGGTCACGCCTTACTCGCAGTTCTTCGGTGTGCAGGCCGCGATCAATGTGATGGTCGGTGCGCGCTACCGCGAAGTCACTGACGAAGTCTTGCTCTACGCACTCGGTTTTTGGGGTGAAGAGGAGGCGCAGTCGATCGAAGCGAATCTAAAAGACCGGCTATTGAGCAGCCCGCGGGCGCGAGAGCTGGCGAAGTTAACATTTCCTGAGATGTCGTTAGCGGAGTTCAGGGAAAAATTCGCCGGCGTCAACGACGATGATAAACTGCTAAATTTCTTCGCCGGTGCGGAAGCCGTGGCGGCAATGAAAGCCGCCGGCGCGCCCAAAGACTTTGGCGCCACCACGACTTCGCTGGTGACGTTGATCGAACAAATCGCCAAACGTAAGGGGCCCATGCAGGTCTACATCAAGCGCGACGGCCTGACTCTAAAAGTGGAACGGCGCCAAAGGGGAAATTAACGCAGCGGAAAACTTAATGGCTCGCCATCGGGGCAAACGTAGCGATCTCAAGGGAATGTTCAGAGCTGGCCGAACCGTTGGCCGGCTCGATTCGAAAAGAGTCGTTATTTGATTCGCTTCCGGCCTCGCCATCGAGCTCGCGGCAGTTGGTCACATCCTCGGGAAAAATCACGCTGTCTTCAGGCCCATTGACGATCATTCGCGCCGCCCTCAAGCCACATTGCTCACGCTGATCGGCCTCGTTGCTGGTCATCATGCCGGCGCTCACCGGAGCCGCCACCAATGTCACCAGGATTACGCTAATCGACAAAATTTTCATCAAAACGCCCCCCGTCAGTTCAATCGACATGCTTTCTCAAACCCGCAAGTCACGTGCCGGGTCGACCCCATGGGGTAACCAAAAACTCGAGGGAACTTTTGCGCATTACATCGTAATCTTTTGTCGCTGCGGTCAACGAACTTTGGTATTGCCGCCCAGTTCTGTATTCCAGCCGACCTCGGCTGAGCTTGATTTGCCGGCCATTCAAAGGCTAGTTGAAACTCATGCGACGGGCGAATAAGAAGACGGCGCTCCGCGCGGCGAACTATGTTTTGAGCCTATGGCTATTTTTCAGCGCCGGCACTGTTAGCGCCGACTGGGTCTGTGCGCCAAGCGAGACTTCGTGCAAAACGGCTTTCATCGTCCACAATTCCTGGCACGCCGCTATCGTGCTGAGCAGAGCCGATCTTGGTCTCGATGACCTGCCTGAGTTAAGCGATTTTCCCGGCGCCAAGTTCATCGAGTTCAGTTGGGGCGACCAGGATTATTTTCCCGATCCCAACTCCGGTACCTGGGCCGCGTTCCGCGCTGCGTTCTGGTCAGGCGGGAGCGTACTCCACCTGGTTGGCTTCAACGAAAATGTCGGTCAATTCTATCGCGGTGCAGAAATCTTCGAACTTCGCCTCGCTGCGGCAGCCGAGCGGCAATTGGTCCAATTCATTTCGCAAACCTTTGCGCGGGCGAATTCCAACAGCCGCGCGCAAGCCCGCCCCGGATTGTTCCCGTACAGCCGGTTCTATCCCGCCACCGGGAAGTTCAGTGCCCTAAGAACTTGCAACACTTGGGTCGCCGAGGCGCTGGCGTCGGCGGGCTTACCGATATCGCCCCGCAGCGTGCTCACGGCAGGGAATCTCGCCAGCCAGCTAGCAGACATAGGCAAATCGAATTAAAACCAAACGCCCTCACGCCTGGTGGATTGCGCCACAGCGTTAGAAAATAGACAATAGATATAAATTTTTAGGCTATTCCAAGTTTACTATGATGGGATATTCACCACAGAGACACAGGACGTGAGAAAAAATCCCCAGCGGCTCACGGTGGTAGTGTATATATAGGAGGATAGTGAAGTTCAGAGCAAGAGCCGAGCTCTTATAGTGAAAGTCACACGGGAACCGAAGCGAACGAGGAGAAGG
>Ga0208454_1000073_pt1 | contig 71585 bp, 60 predicted proteins | sample EasRivMeERMZT100_FD_187530 | JGI IMG/M metagenome (GOLD analysis project Ga0208454, IMG submission 187530) | Soil microbial communities from meander-bound floodplain in the East River, Colorado, USA - East River MetaG ERMZT100 (SPAdes) (version 2) | ecosystem: Environmental > Terrestrial > Soil...
TCAAGGCGCTCCATATAGGCGACTTCGCCGAGTTAATAGAAACGTTCTTGAACGAAAGCTCTGCCTTCGCCCTGTCCATCGACGCCATCTACCAGTTTCTAAACCTCCGCGAAGAAGAAGCCCGGCAAAAACTCGACGCACAGAAGTCGCTGCGAGCAGTCAATGCAGAGGGCGAAAAAGTTTACACCACCGAAGCAAAATGGAGCCGGCTCAAGGAGCAGCTGCTAAAAACTCTCAAGGAATTTCACGCCGGCCACCCGCTCGTCCCCGGTATGGACATGGAAGAGCTGCGCGGCAAGCTCGTTTATGAACTGTCACCGAAAATCTTCCGCGTCGTCATCGATCTGTTCATCAACGAGAAACTCATCGCCAAGGAAGAAAACCTGCTCCGCCTGACGAGTCACAAAGTGCAGCTCGGTGGCCAGGAAACCTTTTTGATGGACAAGATCAAAAAAATCCTCGGCGAGCAGCCGCTGGCGCCGCCGGACTTAAAAGAAATTGAAAAGCAGGCCGCCGTGCCGCGCAATCGGCTGAGCGAAGTGATTCGCCTGCTCGAGCGGGAAGGTTCCGTGGTGCGCGTCACCACCGATATGTATTTCCTGGCGAGCAGCATCGAGCAACTGCGAGCGACGCTGGTGCGATTCTTAGGCGAAAAGGGCGAAATCAACGCCGCGGCTTTTCGCGACCTCATCGGCTCAAGCCGCAAATACACGATACCGCTATTGGAATACTTCGACCGCGCCGGGCTAACGATTCGTATCGGCGATATCCGCAAGCTTAAAACTACCATCGCCGCGCCGAAAACATCGGCTCGTTGAAATTGCCCACGGTTCGATCTACAGTGAGCGCGCTATGATGCTAGGGAAAAAGAAGGCCGTGCGCTTGACGCAAGAGGTCAAGGCCGCGGGTTGAGCCGCTAAGCTCGGCCCCGCCGACCTCGCGCAAGTCTTGCACGACCTACCGAAGTTTCACCACCCCGACATGCTGGTCGGCACCGAAACCGCCGACGACGCCGGGGTGTTTCGTCTGCGCCCCGACCTGGCCATCGTTAACACGGTGGATTTTTTCACGCCCATCGTCGATGATCCCTATCTTTTCGGCCAGATTTCCGCGACCAATTCGTTGAGCGATGTCTACGCCATGGGCGGCGATCCCAAGACCTGCATGAACATTGTCTGCTTCCCCAAGGGCAAGATGGATATTTCCATTCTCGGCGAGATCCTCAAAGGCGGCGCCGACAAGGTCAAAGAGTCCGGCGCGGTGATCATCGGCGGCCACAGCATCATCGACGAAGAGATCAAGTACGGCATGTCGGTCACCGGCGTCATTCATCCCGACAAAATCTTTCGCAACGTCGGCGTCCAGGAAGGCGACGCGCTGGTTCTCACCAAGCCGCTCGGCACCGGCATCGTCACCACGGCACTCAAGCGAGGCAAGGCGTCCGAGGAAAGCGTTAATGAAGCGGTGCAGTCGATGACCACGCTTAATGCCGCGGCATCCTTCGTCGCGCGCAAACACAAAGTCCACGCCATCTCCGACGTCACCGGCTTCGGCATCATGGGCCATGCCCAGGAGATGGCCAGCGGCAGCGGCGTCACGCTGGTGATCGAATCGGCCAAGCTGCCTCTTTTGAAAAGCGCCGTGCGCTTAGCCGAAAAAGGCTACGTCACCGGCGGCTGCAAACGGAACAAAGATTACTTAGACGACAAGATCTCGATCGAGCCATCGATTCGCGAAGGTCTCGTCGAAGTCGCCTTCGACCCGCAAACCTCCGGCGGGCTGCTCATCGCCATCGCCAAACGGCAAGCCGCCAAACTCGTCGAAGACCTCCACGCCGCCGGCGTCACCGCCGCCTGCGAAGTCGGCTACGCAGTTTCACAGCAAAAGCCCTGGGTACGTTTGGTTTGATGTAGAACCCCAGCATTTGAGCACCGCACATTGGCGAGCATGGCCAATCCCTGCTTGGTGATAGTATGGGGTGGGTGTCGGCGACCGCACTTTTCCTCATGCTGTTTGCAAGAGCAAAGAGTCAAATTCTTGCCGAGTCAGAGTGAAGATAGCGTTTCGGCGTTTTTCCGGTTCCTCGGATTTGTTGAAGATTGATCGCGCTATTGCCGCTTAGAACCGAGCCAATTCATTTCCGCCATTTATAGATAAATCCAGCAGATAATCAGCCGAGCGTCTGGTAGAGTGGGTCATTGTAATGAACTTGCCAAGTTTACTGCACCGCCTCACCCGCCTTTACGGCGTTGAGACCGCTTATCGCGACGGTCTGAAACAACCGCGCGAAGCGCCGGTAGAAGCTATTCTGCTCGCGCTGCGAGCGCTCGGCGCGCCGATTATTATCGACCGGCCGGATGATCTTGATGACGCCTATCGGCAACGCCGGCAAATCCTTTGGCAGCGTGTCATCGAGCCGGTCACCGAGGTTTGGGAGAACCAACCACTACGCCTTAAAGTTCGGACTCCCGGCCAACTCGCCGAAACTCCATCGAACTATCAAATCGTTTTGGAAGACGGCGGGACACTTAACGGCGAGCTGCGCGATGATCCGACGTTCACGAGGGTGAGCCGCGAAGTCGAGGCCATCCGATACGTGACGCGACGCTTGCTGGGGCCGGCGCAAATGCCGCTCGGTTATCATCGACTCTACTGCCGCATCGGCGAACTTGAACTGGAATCCTATCTGATTTGCGCGCCGATTCATGCTTACACTCCCGCTGAGCGTGGCGCCAAACGGTGGGGCCTGTTCTGCCCGCTCTATGCGCTGCATTCCGAGCGCAGCTGGGGCAGCGGCGACTTTTCCGATCTCGATCAGCTCGGCGAATTTACCGCTGAGATCGGCGGCCACGCCGTCGCGACCTTGCCGATGCTGGCAAGTTTTCTTGACGAGCCGTTCAATCCGAGCCCCTACTCGCCGGTGAGCCGGCTTTTTTGGAATGAATTTTTTCTTGACGTCGAGCGCATCGCGGAGCTGCAACAAAGCCCTGAAGCGAAGAACATTATGTCCGCGAGCTTCGCCACCGAAATGCAAAGGCTCGGCGCCCTGCCGCTGGTCGATTACCACCGTTTGATGGCGCTGAAACGTAAAGTCCTCGAAGCGCTGGCTCGATCGCTCTTGAGCCAATCGTCCGAGCGCAGAGACAGCTTCGAGCGTTATGTCGCGACCCATCCGGTGGCGCAAGACTACGCCGAGTTTCGCGCCATGACTGAACGCGAACGGCAAAGCTGGCTCCATTGGCCGGCGGAGAATCGCGACGGCGTGCTGCGGCCGGAAGATTTTGACGCCGACGCCAAACACTATCACCTTTACGTCCAGTGGCAGTGCGAGGAACAGGCCTCTGTCCTACGCGACCACGCGCGCGCCCGCGGCACGGCGCTCTATCTCGACTTTCCCCTCGGCGTCAATAGGGACGGTTATGACGTCTGGCGTGAGCGCGGGCAATTTGCTTTGAATGCCAGCGGCGGGGCGCCGCCCGACGGGTTGTTTATGAAAGGCCAGAACTGGGGCTTCCCGCCGCTTCATCCGGAACACATTCGGCAGCAGGGGTACCGCTACTACATCGATTGTCTGCGTCATCACATGGGCACGGCCGCCATGCTGCGCATCGATCACGTCATGGGGCTGCACCGAGCCTACTGGGTGCCTGAAGGTTTCGACGCCACCCAGGGTGTTTACGTTCATTACCGTGCGCCGGAGTTTTACGCGATTCTCAATCTAGAATCGCAGCGCCATCAGGTGGAAATCGTCGGCGAAAATCTCGGCACAGTGCCGGACTATGTCAATGCTGCGATGACGCGCCATAATATCCGAGGCATGCACGTCGGCCAGTTCGGCGTCAATACGGACCCAGCCGCGGCACTCGATGAGATTCTGGCGCCGGTCGTCGCCAGCCTTAACACCCACGACACGGCGACGTTCATGGGCTTTTGGCAAGCGCAAGATATTGCCGATCGGGTCGCATTAGGACTCCTCGAAGCAGCGCCGGCGGAAAATGAACGGTGCTATCGCGCGGCCCAGAGAGTGGCGTTGGTCACTTTTCTGCGCGCGCGCGATTTGTTGAACGATGACGCCTCAGCCGCGGCCGTGCTAAAGGGCTGGCTGACTTATCTAGCTGGGCAACCGGAGGAATTTCTGCAGATCACCCTGGAAGATCTTTGGCTCGAGCCTGCGCCGCAAAACGTTCCCGGCACTTGGCGGGAACGGCCCAATTGGCAGCGCCGGGCGCACCCTTCGCTTGAGGAGTTGCGCCGCCTGCCGGCGGTATGTGAAATATTGAAAACCATTAGCGACATCCGTAAGCGAATGAGCTAAGATATCCGCCGATGTCGACGACCCCCACCGTGAGTTTGCTGAGCGACGACGATGGCTACCTGTTCAACGAAGGCAGCCACTTCCGCCTTTACGATAAGCTCGGCGCTCATGTGATAAACCAGGGCGAGAGCACTGGCACCTATTTCGCGGTGTGGGCGCCCGATGCCGAGCAAGTTTCGGTCATCGGCGCTTTCAACGAGTGGAACAAAGCGAGTCATCGCCTAACGCCAAAGGGCCAAACCGGCATCTGGGAAGGATTCTTTGCCGGCATCGGCAAGGGCACGCTCTACAAATATCATATCGCGTCGCGCTTTCAGTTGTATCATGTCGACAAAGCCGACCCATTTTCGATTTTCAATGAGATACCGCCGAAGACCGCGTCAATCGTCTGGGATCTTGACTATGATTGGGGCGATGGCGAATGGATGAAGCAGCGCCAGCACAAAAATCGCCTCGATCAGCCGATGGCGATTTACGAAATGCACCTGGGCTCATGGCGGCGCGTGCAAAGCAACGGCTACCGGTCGCTCTCCTATCGCGAGATGGCGCCGCAGTTGGCCGATTATCTCGAGCGGCTCGGCTACACCCATGTCGAATTTATGCCGGTGATGGATCACCCCTTCTTCGGTTCGTGGGGCTATCAGATCACCGGCTACTTCGCGCCGTCGGGAAACTTCGGCACACCGCAGGACCTGATGTATCTGATCGATCACCTGCACCAGCGCGGCATCGGCGTCATCCTGGATTGGGTGCCGTCCCATTTCCCCAGCGACGAACATGGCCTGGCGTTCTTCGACGGCACCCACTTATATGAACACGCCGACCCGCGCCAGGGTTATCATCCCGAGTGGCATAGCTACATCTTTAACTATGATCGTAAGGAGGTGCAGAGCTTTCTCATCAGTAACGCGCTTTTTTGGCTCGACCGTTATCACGTCGACGGATTGCGCGTCGATGGGGTCGCCTCCATGCTCTATCTTGACTACGCCCGCAAAGCCGGCGAGTGGATTCCCAATCAATACGGTGGCCGGGAAAATCTCGCCGCCATCGACTTTCTGCGCCGTTTGAACGAGGCGGTCTACAAACACCATCCCGATGTCCAAACCATCGCCGAAGAATCCACCGACTGGCCGATGGTGTCGCGGCCCAACTACGTCGGCGGCCTCGGCTTCGGCCTCAAGTGGGACATGGGCTGGATGCACGACACCTTGCAGTACATGGCCAAAGACTCGGTGCACCGGCGTTATCACCAGAATGATTTAACCTTCCGAATGATCTACGCCTTTCACGAAAATTTTGTCTTGCCCTTATCGCACGACGAAGTAGTATACGGCAAAGGCTCGCTCTTGGAAAAAATGGCCGGCGACGATTGGCAACAATTCGCCAATCTGCGCGTGCTTTATGGCTACATGTACGCCCAGCCGGCGAAAAAACTGCTTTTCATGGGCGGCGAATTCGCCCAGCGGGGCGAGTGGGTCCATGACGGCAGTCTCGATTGGGATTTGCTCGACTACCGGCCCCACGCCGGCGTGCAGCACTGGGTGCGCGATTTAAATCATTTCTATCGCGCCGAGCCGGCGCTCCATGAGTACGATTGCGAGCCGGCGGGCTTTGAGTGGATCGATTGCGGCGACGCCGATAGCAGCGTGCTAAGCTTGCTGCGCAAAGGCAAATCGACTCCCACCTTGGTGCTGGCGGTGTGCAACTTGACGCCGGTGCCGCGGGCCGGCTACCGGATCGGCGCGCCGCGCGGCGGCTATTGGCGTGAGATGTTGAATAGCGATGCCAATGAATACGGCGGCAGCGGCATGGGTAACAGCGGCGGGGTCGAGGCCACCGCGGCGGAACAACATGGCCGTCCCTTCTCCTTAGCGCTTACGCTGCCACCGTTATCGGTGCTATTTTTCGCCAATCAAGGGTGAAGCGGTCGACGAGTTGGCCTATTGTTAAATAAAATCGAATCAAGGTACGAACCATGAAGATCGCGATGATCGCCTCTGAAGCCGTTCCGTTCGCCAAGACCGGCGGCTTGGCGGACGTACTGGGCACACTCACCACCGCGCTCGAACATTTTGGACACGAAATCAGTTTGATTGTTCCAGCCCACCGCTGCGCGTTGCGCAGCGAGTTCCGCGTGCGCGAGTTGCCGCTCGAGCTCTCGGTGGCGGTGGGCGACCGGCAGGAAAAAGCCACCGTGCTTCAGAGCACCATCGGCAAAGCTATTTCTGTTTATCTCATTCGCGCCGATCGCTATTTCGACCGGGAGCATCTCTACGGCCCGCCGGCTGGAGACTACCCGGACAATGCCGAGCGCTTCGTTTTTTTCTGCCGCGCGGCGTTGGAAGTCCTCCGCGCCTATCCGGTCGATGTAGTTCACGCGCATGACTGGCAGGCCGCCCTGGCCGTCGTATTTCTCAAGACTCAAGCCGAACGATATCCCGAGATCGCCGCGGCCGGAACGCTCTTGACGATTCACAACCTCGGCTTTCAGGGGCTGTTCGCGCAATCCGACTGGAGCCTTTTGAATCTAGATCATGGCTATTTCACGCCGCAGTTCCTGGAGTTTTACAGCAGAATTAATTTTCTTAAAGGCGGCTTGATCTTCGCCGATAAACTCACCACCGTCAGCCCGACGTACGCCCAAGAGATCATGACCCCAGAGCAGGGCTTCGGGTTGGAAGGCGTGGTCAGACAACGGGCGAATGACCTCGTCGGCATTCTCAACGGCGTCGACTACGACGAGTGGAACCCCTGGACCGATCCCTATCTCGAACCGCACCACGGCGAGAATAACCTCACGGTCAAGCAGAACTGTAAAAAGCATATGCGCCAAATGCTCGATCTCCCGGATCGGTCTGGCATACCGGTCCTCGCCATGATTTCTCGACTCACCCCGCAAAAAGGCTTCGACCTGGTCGAGAGCATCTTTGACCGTTTAATGGAGCGCGAGTTGCAGTTCGCTCTGCTCGGCAGCGGAGATTTGCGTTATGCCGAGTTTTTTAGCGCCGCCGCAACGCGCTACCCTGAGCGCGTCGCCGTGCGCATCGGCTTCGACGAACTGATGGCGCACCGCATCGAAGCCGGCGCTGATCTTTTCTTGATGCCGTCGCTCTACGAGCCCTGCGGGCTCAATCAGATGTATAGCCTCAAATACGGCACGATTCCGATCGTGCGTGCCGTGGGCGGCCTGAGGGATACGGTGCAGGACTACGACCGCGAGACGAAATCGGGCACCGGTTTTGTATTTGAATCGTATGACGCGGAAGCAATGCTCCACGCCATCGACCGCGGCCTGGCGGCGTATCGTGATAAGAACGTATGGGCGGATATTCAGCGCCGGGCCATGGCGATGGATTATTCTTGGGATCGATCGGCCGCAGCCTACAGCAATCTCTATCAGCAACTTTTGCATTAAGGGGGGCCACCGAACCGAGGTATGATGTACATACTTGGCATAGTCCTCGCCGGCGGCCGCGGCGAACGGCTTTTCCCCTTAACCCAACACCGGGCCAAACCCGCCGTCCCTTTTGGCGGACGATACCGGATTATTGATTTCGTGCTATCCAACTTCGCCAACTCGGGCATCCTATCGATCTATGTTTTGACTCAATTCAGAGCTCAATCGTTGCTTGAGCATATCGACCGCGGTTGGCGCGCCACCGATTTTTTAGGCGAGCATTTCGTCATCCCCGTGCCGGCGCAAATGCGCTCGGGCGACGATTGGTACCAGGGCACCGCCGATTCGGTCTACCAGAATCTCTATTTGCTGGAGCGGCACAATCCGAAGCTGGTCGCCGTCTTTGGCGCCGATCACATCTATCGAATGAACGTCCGCCAAATGATCGACGATCACCAGAAGCAATCCGCCGACGCGACCGTGGCCGCCCTGCCGGTCAAGATTGAAGAAGCTTCGCAGTTCGGCGTGATCGAGATCGACGACAACTGGCGGATCATCGGTTTCGAAGAGAAACCGGAGCTGCCAAAATCAATTCCCGGTGAACCGAGCTTGGCGCTGGTCTCCATGGGCAATTATATTTTCAACAACGAAGTGCTTATCGAAGCGCTCAATCGGAACGCTCTCAATCCGGAGAGCAAGCATGATTTTGGCCGCGACATCCTTCCGGAACTGGTAAAAGGCGGTAGAGTCTTCGCATACGATTTCCGCAAAAACCGCGTGCCGAATCCCTCCAAGGGCGAAGAGCCGAGTTACTGGCGCGATCTCGGCACCATCGAAGCTTACTTCGACGCCAGCATGGATCTCTGCTCCGTCGACCCATCGTTCAATTTATATAATCGCGCTTGGCCGCTGCGCACCGTCGGTTACGCCGATCCGCCGGCCAAGTTCGTCTTCGACTGGCCAGACCGCCAAGGCATGGCGGTCAACTCGGTGGTCGCCGAGGGCACTATCATCAGCGGCGGCCACGTGCGTAACTGCATCGTCGGCCGCAACGTGCGCGTCCATAGTTACAGCCGGATCGAAAACTCGGTCATCGGCGACTGGGTCGAGATTGGCAGAAATTGCCGCATCCGCAATGCCATTATCGACAAGGCTAACCTGATCCCGTCGGGCACTGAGATCGGCTACGACGCGGCCCAGGACCGCAAGCGCTATTTTGTCTCGCCTTCGGGGATTGTCGTGCTGGCGCGCGGGCCGCGCAAAACCACTTGGATCATGGCGGACCCATAATGGATGAGCCTAAATATTGGGTTCTTCCGGGTTTATTGTGAAGATGTTTTCACCACGAAGGACACGAAGGTGACGAAGTTCGGGGTTTGAATTTTCCGAATCCTTCGCGCAATTCGTGCTCTTCGTGGTGAATAAAATAAACGGGCATGGCACATGATCCGCACAAAAGCCTGAAGAACCAAATTTTGTAACCGGCTCATCTGACGCGATCGCTCGACCATCGTTCCCATGCAACGTTACCTCTGCATTCACGGCCACTTTTACCAACCGCCGCGGGAAAATCCCTGGCTCGAAGCGATCGAGCTGCAAGATTCCGCTTACCCTTATCACGACTGGAACGAACGGATCAGCGCCGAATGCTACGCGCCCAACTCGGTTGCGCGCATCTTGGACGGCGACAACAAGATCGTCAAGCTGATCAATAACTACGCCAAGATCAGTTTCAACTTCGGACCGACGCTGCTGTCGTGGTTGGAAGCGAAGGCGCCGGATATCTACGCCGCCATCTTGACGGCGGATCGCGAGAGCCAAAAAACTTTTTCCGGCCATGGCTCGGCCCTCGCGCAGGTTTACAATCACATGATCATGCCGCTGGCGAACCAGCGCGACCGCGTGACGCAGATACGCTGGGGCATCCGCGACTTTGAGCAGCGCTTCAAGCGCGCCCCGGAAGGCATGTGGCTGGCTGAAACCGCGGTGGATACCGAAACCCTCGAGCTGCTCGCCGACCATGGAATTCGCTTCACGATCCTGGCGCCGCATCAAGCGGCGCGAATGAGACGGATCGGCGAGCGTGAATGGACGGCGATTAATGGCGCCGCCATCGATCCGAGCCGTGCCTACCGGCAAGCTTTACCCTCGGGAAAGTCGCTGGCGCTGTTCTTTTACGATGGACCGATCGCCCGCGGCGTCGCCTTTGAAGGGCTTCTCTCCAACGGCGAAACGCTCATCGGCAAATTGCTCGGCGGATTTAGCGAGCGGCGCGATGGGCCCCAACTCATGCACATCGCCACCGACGGGGAAAGCTATGGCCATCATCATAAATTCGGCGACATGGCGCTTGCCTATGCCCTCGATCAGATCGAGTCCAGATCTCTCGCGCGTTTGACCAACTACGGCGAGTTTCTCGCCCAGCACCCGCCAACCCATGAAGTTGAGATCGTCGAGAATAGTTCTTGGAGCTGCGCCCATGGAATCGAGCGTTGGCGCAGCGATTGTGGCTGCAACTCCGGCGGCCATCCAGAGTGGAACCAAGCGTGGCGCGGGCCGCTGCGCGAGGCATTTAATTGGCTGCGCGACGCCGTGGCCGCGCCCTGGAAGGCCCAAGCGAGCCAATTGCTTAAAGATCCATGGGCCGCACGGGACGCCTACATCGACATCGTCCTCGACCGCTCGATGGAGAGCGTGGAGCGATTTTTCAAGCGCCACGCGGCGCGAAAGTTGACCGACGGCGAGCGCACCAGCGCGCTTAAGCTGCTCGAACTGCAGCGCCAAGCCCTGCTCATGTACACCAGCTGCGGTTGGTTCTTTGACGAACTCTCGGGCATTGAAACCGTCCAAGTGATCCAATTTGCCGCCCGCGCCGTGCAACTGGCCGAAGAGCTTTTCGGCGATTCGCTGGAAGACGTCTTTGTCGACCGCTTAGCGCGCGCGCGAGGCAACGTCGACGATCACGGCAACGGACGAGGCATCTACGAAAAATTCGTCCGGCCCGCGCGTGTCAATTGGGAGCGGGTCGGCGCCCACTACGCCGTCAGTTCCGTCTTCGCGGGCTACCCGCAGCAAGTGGAAATTTATTGCTATCAAGCACAGCAAAAAGATTTTCAATCCTTCGAAGCCGGCAAGGCCAAGTTGGCGGTGGGCCGAGTCCATCTCACCTCACAAATCACCAAGGAGTCCACCGACCTCAGTTTCGGCGTTCTCCACATCGGCGACCACCATGTCAACGGCGGCGTGCGCCCAGTCTTGAGCGATGAAGTCGAGGCCTATCTCGCCCGGGAGCTCGCCGAACCCTTCTCCCGTGCCGACTTCGCCGAAGTCATTCGGCTGATGGACCGCCGCTTCGGCGTGTCAAACTACTCGCTCCGTTCGCTGTTCCGCGACGAGCGGCGAAAATTGCTCGAGCGAATCCTGGCCACCGCCTTGGGCGAAACCGAATCGCTTTATCGGCAGATCCACGAGCAGCGCGCGCCGCTCATGCGTTTTCTCAAAAGCATTAACGTTCCTTTGCCCAAAGAGTTTCTGAGCGCCGCCGAGTTCGTCGTCAACAAAGATTTATGCCGTTGCCTGGAGACAGAAAACATCGACCTCGACCGGGCAAAAAGCTTAGTGCAGGCCGCCAAGTTCGAAGGCCTCGCGTTGGATACCGCCACGCTGGAGTTCGCCTACCGAAAAAATATAGAGCGCATCGCCGAGAAACTCGGCCAAGCGCCAACGACAGCAACGCTGCAACAGCTGAACCGGGCGTTGAGCCTGATCCCGCTCCTGCCATTCTGGGTCAACCTTTGGAAAATTCAAAACATCTACTACGGCCTGTCGAAGAGTGTTTATCCCAAGCTTCGGGCGCAGAACCAACAGAACACCCGTGATGGCGCCGCGGCATTAACTTGCTTCGAAGAACTAGCCACAAAACTCGGCGTCAAGATCGTCTAGCAAGCCCAGAGGGCGGCTTTCAAACCCGCTCGACAAATTCCTATTCTTTTTTTGCGTACTTTGCGTTCTTTGCAGCTAATACTCCGAATCAGAATTTCTTCTTACTTTGTGATCCTTGTGCTTTTTGTGGTTAAACTTCTTTTTCCTACCTTCGTGCTCGTAGCCTGTGGTGAGCCCCGTCGAACCATGTCCTTCGTGGTAAATACTCTTCCACACTAAACCCGAAGGAACCGAAAATTTTGATCGACGTCATTCACCGCGCCATCACGATCAATCGCTATTTCCTCAATCCCAGCTCGCGCTGCGCTTCGAGCAGCGGCGCCATGTCGGCGACTTCACTGAGCGGAATCGGTCGCGCGAGGTTCATCGATTTGCGGAAACCTTCCAGCACCACGCGCATGCCGTCCTCGGGAACACTGCCGTCGGCGCTGAACACACTAACCGCGGAATCGTAACCGGCTTCGGCGAACTCCGGTTTCGACTTCGCCCAGTTGACCAGCACCTGAATCGTGCCTTCGCGATTCTTCAGAATGTAGCCGTTGGCTTTGAGCATCGCCCGCAAAACTCGCTTAACCTCGTCCGGCCGCTCGCTGAGTTTTTTAATGCCGGTGGCCAGTCCGTTGTAAGGGAAACGAAAAATATCGCCGGCGCGGCTGATGATGTTGAAGCCCATCCGTTTCGCTTCGAAATCCACCGGCGGCGCCACGATCATCGCGTCGATCACGCCTTCTCGCAGCGCGGTCAAGCGCGCGGCATCGGAACCAAGCGCCAAAAGTTTGATCTCCGTCTCCGGATCGATGCCGTGATGCTTGACCACCATGCGCGCGATGATATCCGGCGTCGAGCCGTAAGAGCCGACGCCGATGGTTTTGCCTTTAATGTCTCTAACCGACTTGATATCCGCTTTGCTCACCAGCGAAAGCGGCGTACGGTCGAGCGAGCAGGCGATCATCTTGACCCTGGCGCCTTTCAAGTTGGCGACGATCGCCGAGCCGATCAGGGTGGAATAGTCGACATCGGCGCTCACCAATGCCATGGTCGCTACGTTGGGATTCATGCGGATGATCTCCGCGTCGATGCTCTCCTGTTTGAAAAAACCGCGTGATTGCGCGACGCCGACGGTGAGATTGGAAATATTGTAATTGGAAACGCCGATCCTAACTTTGTCGGCGGCGCTCGCGTTGCCAATCAAGATCGCAACAGACAGAATCGCGACCAGCATTTTTAAGCGCATCAAAAACCTCCCCTTTGAGGACCTTGACAGTTATGGCATCAGAAGATAATTCAGCCTTTAGTGCTTATCAGTCTTCAGGCTTTCCTGTGATCCAGGGCTTCGAGATTGCACCGTGGAGGCGCTCTTCGACGTCGCTCAGGACAGGCTCCGGACGCGGAGTAAAAAGTTCTTGATCGAGAAATACTCCGACCTCTGCGAACTCTCTGCCTCTGTGGTGAAAACCTCTTCACAAGAAACCCGGAAGAACCGTACTGATTAAGTTCTTACACTCGGACCGTTATCGATTGCAAAGTCCGAATTGGGTAATGTGATCTTATGGCCTACAACGATCTGCAAGAATATTTGACCCGATTGGAATCCGCCGGCAAGCTCCACTGGATCGAGCAGCGCGTCGATCCGGCCTGGGAAGTCAGCGCTGTCACGCGCCAGCTATTTGACCGCTATGGCTGGAATGCACGGCCCGCCTTGGGCTTTCGCCAGGTCGGCGTCAGCGAGTTTCCTCTGGTGATCGGTGTCATCGGCGGCTCGCCGGAAATTTACGCGCTGGCGCTGTCAACGACGGCGGAAAAAATTGCCGACGTTTGGGAACGCGGGCAGCGCCATCCGATCGAGCCGGTCAGCACACAGACCGGACTGTGCAAGGAAATCATTGTGCGAGGCTCAGAGATTGACCTCGGCAGCTTGCCCCAAGTGGTTTGGACGCCGGGGCAAGACCCCGGGCCCTACATCACCGCGCCGGTGATTATTACCAAAGATGCCGAGACCGGCCGGCGCAACGTCGGCACGTACCGGCTCCAGTTGAAAGGCGCCAACCGTCTCGGCCTCTACGTCGGCGGCGCGCAGCACGCCGCGCGCCATATCCGCCAATACGACGCGAACAAACAAGACATGCCGATCGCCATCGCCATCGGCGTCGACCCGACCATCGTGCTCAGCTCGATCAGCAAATTTCCCTACGGCACCGATGAGCTGGCCGTCGCCGGCGGCCTGCGCGGCGAAGCCGTGCCGCTGGTCCGTTGCGAGACTATTGACCTCGAAGTGCCGGCCAACGCCGAGATCGTCCTCGAAGGCTTTCTCCGCGCCGGCGAGCGCGAACAGGAAGGTCCCTTCGGTGAATTCTCCGGCTACATGAGTCCGGGCGGGCAACAACCCGTTATTGAACTTACTTGTATAACTAGGCGGCGCCTGCCGGTTTATCATTCATTCTTAAGTCAAATGCCACCGAGCGAGTCGAGCTGCATTCGAAGCCTGAGCCGCTCTGCGGCGGTGTATCACCATCTACGCCACGTGCTCGGCCTGCCGGTGCGCGCGGTTCATTTCACCGAAAGCGGCGGCGCCAGCTGCGTGCTGGTGATCTCGATCAAGAAGGAATATCCCGAGCAAGTCAAAGAAGTCGCTTGGGGCGCCTGGTCGCTGATGAACAAGGAAGGCAAGTTCACCGTGGTCGTCGATGAAGATGTCGACGTACACAATCCGTTTCAAGTCGAATGGGCGATGAGCTTTCACGCCCAACCGGCGCGCGATACGTTCATGGTGGATGGCGTCGTGCCGTCCGGCGTCGATCCATCGACGGCCGCGGCGGACATCCCGCAACACGACCCGCGTCGGCGCAGCGGCAGCAAAATGCTGATCGATGCGACACGCAAGCATCCCTATCCCCCGCCCGCGCGCGTGCCGGCGGAGTATATCGATAAGGCGAAACAGAAATGGTCCGAGTATGGCTTCAGCAAGTGAAAGTAAGATTCTGCTCACCACGAAGGACGCGAAGAGCACGAAGTTCGGAGTATCCATTTTCCGAAACCTTCGTGACCTTCGTGTCTTCGTGGTGAAAACGATTTCTCTATGAAACTACCCATTATTGCCGCCATCATATTTTTCAGCCTGTGCCCACTGACAACTGCCGCCGACAAAGTCCGTGTCTCGGTGACCAATTTCAACATGAGCTATCTCGCCGCCGGCGTGGCGGCGAAGAAGGGCATCTTCAAAGAAGAAGGATTGGACGTCGAAATCATCCGCATGAACGCCAACGTGGCGATGTCGGCGCTGATCGCCGGCGAATGCGACTACACCATGATCTTCGCTTCAGTGATCCGCGCCGCGATGCGAGGCATTCCGCTCAAGGTGATTGCGGTTCTGATCGACAGCCCGCCCTATGCGTTCATCGCAAAGCCCGAATTGACCAACTTAAAAGCTCTCAAGGGCAAAACCATCGGCATCGGTGTGTTCGGCAGCTCCAACGACGTGGTCGCGCGCTTGATGCTGGAGCGCTCCGGCATCGATCCCGACAAGGAAACAAAATTAATCGCCTTCGGCTCCGACGGCGCGCGCTTCGCCGCGCTCAAAGAAGGTTTGGTCGACGCTGCGATCATTGCTCCACCCGCCGACTCCCAAGCGCGCAAGATCGGGCTTAATGTTTTGGCGCGCGCCAATGATTTCTTTAAATTCCCGCACATCGGTCTTGGCACCAGCAGTAAGAAACTGAAAGAGAAACCGCAGGAAGTCGCCCAGGTGATCAAGGCATTCATCAGAGCCAATCGCTTTGTCCGCGACAACCGGCAGGAAGCGGTTAACATCCTGGCCGACTGGGGCAAGACACAGCGCGAGGACGCCGTCGCAGCCTACGATTCGACATGGCAATTGTTCAGCGCCGATGGCACCATGCCGGACGACGGCATGAAGCTGGTGATCGACGACGCCAGAAACGCCATCAAATTGAATCGGCCGGTGCCAATCGCCGAAGTCGCCGACGCTAGCGCTTTGCGCCAAGCGCAGCGCATGCTCAGCATCAAAGCGAAGTAAGGTGGAAAAGACTATTCACCACGAAGTAATTCATGTACCACTCGGTACAACACTGCACATGAAAATTAAAACGTTACAAATCTACTAACACCGTTTGGCTCTTTAAGCCTATTTTCATAAGAGGACACGAAGGGTTCTGATAATTTTGTTCCGAACTTCATGCTCTTCGTGTTTTTCGTGGTGAAAAAACTTTTGCATGACTCTGGGAGAATTCACTCATGGTTAACTTCATGGACTTTTACTACACCGGTCCCGACACGCTCGCGGGCCGCTACATGCGAAAATTTTGGCATCCGGTCTATCGCGCGCAGGATTTAAAACCGGGCTGGGCCAAGCCGATCAAGATCATGGGCGAACAGTTCACCCTCTACCGCGGCGACGGCGGCAAGCCGCACGTCGTCGACTTTCGCTGTCCGCACCGCCAAGCGCAACTCTCCATCGGCTGGATCGAAGACGACTCGATTCGCTGCCGCTTTCACGGCTGGAAGTTCGATCAAACCGGCCAGTGCGTCGAACAGCCGGCGGAAAAAGAATCCTTCGCCGAGAAAATGCGCATCCGCAGTTGCCCGACGGAAGAATACCTCGGCCTAATCTTCGTCTACTTCGGCGCAGGCGCGCCACCTCCCCTGCCGCGCTATCCCGACTTCGAAAAAGACAACCTGTGGGCGGAAACTTACGTGCGCCCATGTAACTACGTGAACAATTTGGAAAACGATCCGATTCACATTCCGTTCACCCATCGCGAATCGGAATTCTACATGAACCGTCCGCCCGAGATTCCCGATATCAGCGTCGAAGAAAGCGAGTGGGGCGTGTTGCTTCAATCGTGCTTTCCCAGCGGCCGCCATTACATCACCCAACACGGCTTGCCGAACATCCTTTGCTTCCGAGAACGCGATCGCGATCATCTGGCTTGGCGCGTGCCCGTGGACGACGACAATCACTGCAGCTTTCAGCTCGACGTGACCCACATTACCGAAGGCGACGAAGGCGAAGCATATAAAAACCGCCACAAGGCGCGCGAAGGCAAGCTCGGCCGTTCGCCCAAAGAAGTCGGCGAAGCCGTGTTGCGCGGCGATGTGCGCATTCAAGATATAGATGGCCCGGAACGATCCAACATCGTTTGGATACAAGATTACGCCACGCAGGTCGGCCAAGGACCTCTCGATCTTAGAAAAAAAGAAATGCTCGGCCGCTCCGACCGCGCGCTAATTTTAATTAGAAAGATCTGGGAGCGCGAGCTGCAGGCTTTAGAGCAAGGCAAACCGCTCAAACAATGGCAACGCACCGAACAGCTCGCGGCGTTGCATTCGCGGGCGAACGATTAAGCGCGTGGTCACGAAACACTCAACATATGGTTGCTCTGTATCCGTCTTTCCCACGAAAGCGGAATCCGGACCATCGAATCGCCTGGATTCCGGGTTGAGCTAGCTCTCGCCAGCTCGCCCGGAATGACGATCGAGGTAAATTGCACTCGCTTTAGCTCATTCGAAAAGAAGACCAATGAAAACGGTTTTTCGAATCATCGTTGTAGCTCTATTGAGCGGCGTGGCATTTCAGGTCAATAGCACCGCCCACGCCAAAACCGTCACCGTCGCCTACCCATCGCCGTCTTGGAACACTTCACTTCCTGTGAGCACCGCGCGTGACTTCGGCATTTTCGCCGCCGAAGGTCTCGACGTCCGGCCAGTCTACGTGCGCGGCGGGCCGGTGGTCATGGCGGCATTGCTCAGCGGCGAAGCCGATTACGCGATCATGGCGGGAGTCACCGCAGTGACGAGCATTTCGCGCGGCGCCGATGTCGTCATCGTCGGCGGCCACACGGCCTACATCGATCAAGTGCTGGTCGGCGCGAAGAGCGTTGCCAGACTGAGCGATCTCAAAGGCAAGGTGGTCGGTGTCACCGGCGCCGGTGGAGTGACTGAATTCGCCACCGTCGAGGCGCTGGCGCGCAAAGGGTTCCTGCGCGACCGCGATTATTCCGTGCTCTACGCCGGCAACAGTCCGGCGCGCGTCAATGCGTTGGAGTCCGGCGTCATTCATGCCGGCGCCTTTTCCGCCAACGAGAAAGTCGTTATGGAAGAACGCGGCTTCCCCCTGCTCTTGGAAACCGGCAAAACGCTGCCGGAATTTCCCTTCATGGTGGTGGTCACTTATCGTCAGAAGCTGAAGAATAATCCCGCCGAAGTCGTGGCGTTCTTGCGCGCGTTGCGTAATGCCATGAACGTGATCCAGACCGGCAAAGACAAAGTCATCGCCGCCGCGGCAAAAAAAGACCCCCACGCCAACGTTAACGTGCTGCGAAAATCTTTGGACTATACCCTCGATAGCTTCTCCATCGTCCTGGGCAAGAAAAACATTCAAGCGTTAGTCAACGCGGCAAAAGTCAACGTGAATTTAGACGCTCCGGGCGCCAGTGAAAGGTTTTTCGTCGATGATTTTCTCAACAGAGCGCTGAGCGCCAAATGATGATGGTCTGTGCGAAAACCGAGTTTCAATTAAGCGACTAACGGCGGCACACCGTGAACAAACCTGAGCTAAGCTTAATGATGACCCATTACGACCGGACCCATCCACTCTTCTCCGGGGCGGTGACCATCGACGGTGCCCAGCTCAACGTCTGCCCGCCGCCAGTGCAAGGCGACGCCTGTTATAAGCCTGTTTATGAACAGTTCGACATCGCCGAAATGTCGCTCTCGTGGTACGTCATGGCGCGACTGCGCGGCGAGCCTTTGATTGCGTTGCCGATCTTCCCGCTACGCATGTTTATCCAGCCCTATCTGTTTTGCCGCGAGCCCTCGGCCATTGCTCGGCCTGAAGACTTGCGCGGCAAACGCATCGGCATCCAGCAGTATCGCATCACCGTCGGCCTGTGGACCCGAGGCATTCTCAAAGAACACCACGGCGTCGATTATGCGCTCAATGAATGGATCGCAAACGAACCGGAGGGCGCAGGCTTTCAAATTCCCGGCAACGTCAGATTGACGCTCAAGGATGAAAATCTCGAAACGCTTTTGTTCGACGGCGCGCTCGACGCGCTGATCCTGCCCAATGTATCCAAGTTTTTTCGCGCAGGCGACCCGCGCATACGGCGAGTCTTCGCCGATTGTCGCGCCGCCGTCGACGACTACTTTCAGTCGACCGGCATATTTCCGATAACGCATACCATGGTTGTGCACGAGCGGCTGCTGGCGAAATATCCCTGGCTCTGCCAGCAGCTCGCCCAGGCGTTTAATGAAGCCGACCGCCGTTGCCAGATCGATTATGAGTATCCCAAGCGCTTTTCCTTCCCCACCGCGGTGTTGTTTTTGGAAGAAGAAGAGAAACGTTTTGGTAAGAATCAATGGATTCATGGTATCGAGCCGAACCGAAAGGTATTGGAAAAGTTCGTCGAGTACGCCAAGGATCAAGGCTACATTCCATTTCAGCCGGCGCTGGACGACATCTTTGCGCCGCTGCTTGATGAAGATGCGCCAATTCCGGGTTAACTGTGAAGACGGTATTTATCACGAAGGACACGAAGATCACGAAGTTCGGAGTTAAAATTATCCGAACCCTTCATGTCCGGAGCCTGTCCTGAGCGCGGTCGAAGGGTGCTCTTCGTGGTGAACAAAACAAACTGAACGTGACGCAATATCCATACACAGGCACGAAGGAAGCAACATCAATTCGCATGGAATCACTGGAGGAAGACAAATGAAACTGACGTTAGACAAAGCCAACGTGATCGCCGACCAGACTCTCGCCAAAGCGCGCGCGGCGAAATACCGCCCCATGTGCGTCGCGGTCTTGGACGAAGGCGGTCATTTAAAAGTGCTCAAGCGTGAAGATTCAGCGAGTATCTTGCGCCCAGACATCGCCATCGGCAAAGCCTGGGGCGCCATCGGCATGGGCGAATCGAGCCGTTCGTTGAGCGAGCGGCTCAAAGAGCGGCCCGCCTTTCTCGGCGCCTTGTCGGTGATGTCCCAAGGCAAGGTCGTGCCGGTGGCCGGCGGCGTGCTGATCATGGACGGCGCAGACATTGTCGGCGCGGTCGGCGTCAGCGGCGGCACCGCGGAAGAAGACGAAGCCTGCGCCATCGAGGGTATCAAGGCGGCCGGTTTCGTCGCGAAATCTTGAATTGAAACTGTGCGCTTTGCGATTGGCAGCGGTGAAAATGAGCGACGATAGAGGATAGAAGATCGAGGATGGCAAGACTCGATTCTTTCGATCCTCTATCCTCCATCCTCGACGCAAATTTAACGGAGTATAAAAATGCCAACCGTAGACTACATGGACTGCTTTCCCACTGGCCCTAACACCATCGCCGGAAAATACATGCGCAAGTTTTGGCACCCGGTGCAGCGCGCCGAAGATATCAAACCGGGCTGGGCCAAACCGATTCGCATCATGAGCGAAGATTTTACCCTCTACCGCGGTGAAAGCGGCCTGCCGCAAGTCGTCGAGTTTCGCTGTCCGCACCGCCAATCGCAGTTATCGGTCGGCTGGGTCGAAGGCGATGCGTTGCGCTGCCGCTTTCACGGCTGGAAGTTCGATGGCTCGGGCCAATGCATCGAGCAGCCGGCGGAAAAAGAGTCGTTTACCGAGAAGGTGCGCATCCGCAGTTATCCCACTGAAGAATATCTCGGCATGATCTTCGTCTATTTCGGCGACGGCTCAGCGCCGCCGCTGCCGCGCTTTGAGGATTTCGAAAAAGCCGGATTGTGGGTGGAGACCTATATCCGTCCGTGCAATTTTCTGAACAATATCGAAAACGACCCCGTGCATATCCCGTTCACACACAAAGAGTCGGAATTTTTCCTGCTTCGTCCGCGTGAAATTCCCGCCGTCGCCCAAGAGGAAACCGAATGGGGATTGATGTTGACGACGACAACATCAACCGGTCGCGTGCAGTATTTGCACTACGGAATGCCGAATATTCTCGGCTTCAAGGAGTCCGACCGCGACCATCTCGCCTGGCGCGTGCCGATCGACGACGAAAGCCACGCCAGCTTTCAACTCGACATCCAGCATGTACAGGACGGCATCGAAGGCGAAGCGGTAAAAAAACGCCACGCCGCGCGCACCGGGAACTTGGGCCGTTCGCCCAATGAACTCGGCGCAGCCGTGCTACGAGGCGAGATCCGCATTCAAGATCTCGAAGGCGACGACAAAGCCAACATCGTGTGGATCCAAGATTACGCCGTGCAAGTCGGCCAGGGCCCCTACGAGCTGCGCAAGAAAGAAAATCTCGGCCGTTCGGACACGCCGCTGATCCTGCAAAGAAAAATTTGGCTGCGCGAGCTGCAAGCGCTCGCCGACGGCGCGCCGCTCACCCAGTGGAACCGCTCGGAGAGAATTAGGCAGCTGATCTCCTATTCGCACGTACCGGACCCAGCCCATGCCAAGGTGTAAGCAAGCGACCATGCAACGCGGCATAAGCAAACTTTTGGCGGCGCCGCAGCGATGATCGCGAAACTGTGCTGATGGCGCACAACGCGCCGCGGCCGGCGCAATCCAATTGCGCCGAGAAGCTTGTCATCCGCTCGGCCTGACCTATTGCCGTTAAGCCCTATCCGATTTTTCACTGCTATCACGTGCATTCGTTAACGATTTGACAGGGAAAACCAGACGCTGTAACCGTATTCAGAACTATTTAATCTAAAAATTCCCCGCAGCATGCTGCGGGCACCAATTAAATGGGGAATCCAAAGGGGGCGAGCATCCCCTTTGGTTGCGTGCGGGGTTAATACCTCGTACGCGAAATGCTCCGTTTATCGACACCTTGCTCACCAACGATTTGGCTTTGCCTGGAATGGGCCGCTTGAACGAATTCCAGTCGTACGAAATGTAGGAGGTTTTGCCATGCCGATGATCGATGCCGATACCCATGTTGACGAATCCGAATCCACCTGGAGCAAGTTGGAGGGTACTCCTTACGCGAAGTATATACCGGTGACGACCACGATGCCGCCCGATGAGGCCAAACGTGCCGGCTATAACCCAACGAACAGCCGCTGCTGGGTGGTTGAAGGCAGACTGCAAAACCGCGCCATCCGAGATGAAGTCAACCATCCGCCACGCGTTTTTCGAGAGCTTGAGGATGTGCCGGGCCGCCTCGCCCACATGGACAAGATGGGCGTAGCGGTGCAGGTCATCTTCCCAACTTTCTTCATCCGCTACAATACCAGCAACGCTGAAGCAGAATGGGCGCTGACCATCACCTACAACCGCTGGGTTGCCGAGAAATGCGCAAACACAGGCGGGCGGCTGCGCTGGGCGGCTGTGCTGCCGCTGCTGAGTCCCGACAAGGCTGTTGAGGAGCTGCGTTGGGCGAAAAAAAACGGCGCCTGTGGTATCTTCAAGCGTGGCTTTGACCTCGATAGGTATGTGACCGATCCGCACTTTTTTCCGGTCTACGAGGAGGCCAACGCGCTCGACCTGCCGCTGTGCATCCACACCGGCCACCCTCTGCCTGGCCACGAATGGGACAGGGGCTTCCCGATCATGTACTCCTTCGGCGCGTTGGTGAGCTCCGGGGTTGCCAAACAGTTTCCGAAATTAAGATTTGGCTTCATTGAGTCGGGCGCCTCGTGGATTCCCTACACAATTTCTCAGTTGGGAGCGGTAAAACGCCAAACCTTGCGCGGCCAACAGACTCGACTACCCAACCTATATGAACTGGAACCGGAATTGTTTCGCGCCAACCGGATGTTCGTCACCATTGACCCGATTGACGACATCGAGTCGGTGCTAAGATTCGGAACTGAAGATTACCTGATGATCGGTACCGACTACAGCCATACCGACATCTCCGCCAACCTGAGCGCGTTAGACGAAGTGCGCGGTTGGGTAGACGAGGGCAGGATCAGCAACACTCAGGCCCACAAGATCCTTGAGAGCAACTCCCAGACCTTCTACGGACTTTAAAAAAGGCCGCAGTCAGATTTGGGTGCAGCAATTAGATGCCAGATCAAGCAAACACGATGGTTCCCCGCCGTGAGTAGTGCGTTGGCAAGTTGTACACTGCGATAAGACGATTGACCACATTGCGAAGTGGCTTCGTCTATTCTTGCATGTTATAGCCAGGTGACGATCGCGTTGGCACCAAAGCATCTAGGCGCCATTGTGGAGTTTGTTTTGAGCTCAGCCCCTACCGAGAGAGAAGACGTGCATGATGCGGCAACGACCGCTGAAGCCTCGCCACGTAGTAGTTGGCGTTCGCTCGATCGACTATTTCAGCATCCCGCCGTCGAAGTCCTGCGCCATCGCGATTTTCGTTTGCTTTGGTTCGGTCACGTGTTCGCGTCCATGGGTTTTTGGATGGATCAGGTGACTCGAGGCTGGTTGATTTATGAACTCACCAATTCCACCGTACAGCTGGGCATGATCCGTGGCGTGCAGGCGATACCAATTCTCTTTCTATCGCCGATCGCCGGCAGCGTCGCCGACCGCTATTCGCGCAAGATGCAGATCGTCGTCACGCAGATCGCCGACGGCTTGATGTTTGGCGTGCTTGGGCTGCTTATTTTCACAGGCGCCATCCAACCCTGGCATGTTTACGCCACCGCATTCGGCATGGCGGTCGCCCAGACCTTTCACCATCCGGCCCGCGCCGCGATCATCGCCGACGTGGTGCCGAGCACTCATCTGACCAACGCAATCGGGCTCGGTTCGATGGTCTTCAACGTCGCCCGCAGCCTCGGACCGGCGCTGGCGGGCATCCTGATTACGGTGTCCGGCACGGGCGGGGCCTACGCCGCGCAGGCGCTTTTTTTCCTACTGGCGACCTACTGGACCTTCCGATTGAGCGGCGTCGAACAAGGCGCTACGCGGGCGCGTGACCACGGCGGTCATCACGCGACGTTGAGGCGCAGCATCGTCGAAGGCTGGCGTTTCAGCTGGCAGAATGAAACCGTGCGTGCGGCATTGCTCATCACGATGTTGGCGGCTTTGTTTATCGTGCCGTTCACGACGCTGTTGCCGGTGTTTGCGCGCGACATTCTTAACGTCGGCGCCAGCGGCCAGGGTTTACTGCTCACCGCGATGGGCGTCGGCGCGCTGGGCAGCGCGGTCATGATCGCCGGTTTTGGCGATCGCATGGCGCGAGGCAAGATCATGCTCGGCGGCGTGGCTCTCTACGGAGTCGGCTCGGCGCTGTTCGGCGCCTCGCCGTCGTTCTATTTTTCCATGTTCCTGATGATCGTCATCGGTTTCGCCAACGTTTGTTCCCACGCGCTGGTGCAGACGGTGTTGCAAACCTACTCGCCGCGAGAGTTTCGCGGCCGCACCATCGCGCTGTTTCACATGGCGCAGGTGGTGATGACTTTCGGCAGCATGATTATCGGCGCTTTGGCGGCGCTGTCGGGTGCCCAATGGGCCGTGGTGCTGATGGGCATCGCCGGCGCCTTGGCGATGTTGAGTATTCATTTAGCCTTGCCGCGCACCTGGCATATTCGGTAATGAAATTTTCGAGGATCGAGGATGGACGATCGAGGATCGAAATTCGCTGAGTCGATTGCCATGGAAGTACCGATCGATGCCGAGCTGCCAACCTGCGATGCCCATCATCATCTTTGGCAACGGCCGCCGAGCGATTACTTGCTCGACGCTCTTCTGGGCGACCTGCGCAGCGGTCACAACGTAGTTTCGACCGTCGCCATCGAGTGTCGCTACGGCTATCGCGAGGATGGCGCGGAAGAGTTGCGGCCGGTGGGCGAAACTGAATTTCTTGAAAGTGTCGCCAATCGGGTTGGCGCCGATTCGACGATCGAAACTCGCGTTGCCGCCGCCATTGTCGGCCACGCCAATCTCACCTTGGGCGACGCGCTTGCGCCAGTGCTCGAAGCGCATCTCGCGGCGAGCCCGACGCGCTTCCGCGGCATTCGCCACTCGACAACTTGGGACGCGAGCGATGCTCTGCGCAGTGATGCGCCGCCAGGACTGCTCGGGGACGATAATTTTCGCCGCGGCTTTGCCTGGCTACGCAGACTTGGACTTAGTTTCGACGCCTGGCTTTATCACCCGCAGCTGGCCGAAGTTGTGGATCTGGCGCGGGCATATACCGATGTGCCAATTATTCTCAACCATATCGGCGCGCCGCTCGGAGCCGGGCCCTACGCCGGCAAGCGTGATGCAGTTTTTCAATCGTGGAGCAAGGGAATCACTGCGGTCGCGGCATGCCCGAACGTCACCGTGAAACTAGGGGGCGTCGGCTCGCTGCGCTCCGGTTACGACTGGCATGAGCGTCCCGTGAAACCGTCGTCGACGGAATTAGCCCAAGTGCTGAAGCCCTATTTTGAGCACTGCATCGACCGATTCGGCGCCGAGCGCTGCATGTTCGAAAGCAACTTCCCAGTAGAGAAATCATCCAATAGCTATGTAAACCTCTGGAACGCATTCAAACGGATCGCGGAAAAATACTCAGACGCCGAGCGGGCGGCGTTGTTTCACGACACCGCGGCGCGCGTGTATAGAATCGATGACACGAGGTGAATCATGAACGCAGTGTCCATTCAGCAAGGTGTGGTGAATTGTCTTGGCGCGCCGTGGCCGGAAGATCTGTCGCCGGCGTTCATCGATCAGCTGCGTGCGCAGGGTGTCGCCGTGGTCGGCTGCACCGCCAATCTGACTTGGGACGATACCATCGAGAGCATCGAAAATTTCGAGACGGTAAAATCGCTCGTGCGGGCGCACCCGCAGGCATTTATTTTGCGCAGCGCCGCCGATCTGGATCGGCCGGAGAGTCGCGGTAAGGTCGGCGTGCTACTGGGGCTTCAAAACCCAAAGGCGCTGAGCGACAGCCTGCGGCTGCTCGAAGCTTTTTTCGATCTCGGTCTGCGCTGTCTTTCACTGGCTTTCAGCGAAAACAGCTACTACGGCTGCGGCCATGCGTGCGAAGTCGACACCGGTCTGACTTCCCTCGGCCGCCAGGCGATCAAGCGGATGAATCAATTGGGCATTGTCATCGACCTGTCCCACTCTGGCGATCGCACGGCAATGGAAGCGTTGGAGTTGTCCGAACAGCCGGCGATCTTCAGCCACTCGACGAGCCGCCATTTATTCAACCGGCCGCGCAGCGCGCCCGATCCATTGATCGTCGCCGCGGCGAAAAAGGGCGGCGTGATCTGCCACGACGTGCGCGCCAATACCAGCGTAGAAGAGTACGTCGATTGGGTCGACTACTGCATCAAGTTGGTCGGCGTCGATCACGTCGGTGTTTCGGCACAGGACGACTTTCACCGGTCGTTCAAAGATACCCAACGAATCGCGCCCTACGTGCCGACCTACGCCGCGGAGTTAAAAAAACGCGATTGGCGCAACGACCGCGTGTACCGGCGTGGCGGCATCGGCGCCAAGTTGCTCGATCAAGAAAACCTCGCGGCCGCACTCGCTCGGCGAAGCTATTCCGAAGAAGCGATCGGCAAAATTCTCGGCGGCAATTTGCTGGGGGTGCTGCGAGCCGTGTTGCCGAAAGCTTAAGCTACGCTTTCCTTAAATTTGCCCATGGTTTGATCAGCAGCGCCGTCAACCCGGCCGCGATCAGCAGCGCCATCGTCATGCCGGTGAGCACCGTGGCGTAGCTTTGCGTTCGGTCGTAAACCGCGCCGGCGATGACCGGGCCGAGGATGCTGCCCCAGGTGTAGAAAAGATTCATGTTGCCGCGGATGGCGCCGAAGGATTTGCGGCCGAAGAAGTCGCCCACCGCCGCCCAGTAAACTGGAATCGAAGCATCCAATACCGTATAGAGCCCGGTGAAAAACCAAAGCGCCCAGAGCGAATCACTCCACAGTATCGGCAACACGGCGATCACGCCGATCAGGATGCAGAGCGTGACTAATTTGGGCTTGTTGACGAAGTCGGCGATCCAGCCGAGGAGAAAGTGAATCGGCAGATTCATGATCGCGAATCCCGCCAAGAGCAGAGACGCCTCGCCTTGAGTCAGGCCTTTCCAGACCATCATCGGGATAAAGTGCGTCGTGACCGTGGTGAACGCCGCGCCGCGGGCGGTCATGGAAAGTATCAATATCCAAAAAGTCGGCATGCGAAAGGCCTGGCGCGCGGTGATTTCCGGCTCGTTGCCCCGATCTGATTGCGTGTTTGTGTCGCTTCCAGCCGGTGCTTCGGCGTGCAACAGCGCGCCGTCGGGCGCCATGCCGACGCTTTCCGGCGAGCGTCGTATGCGCATTGACAGAGGGATGCCAGCGACGAGAAATAGCGAGCCGGCGATCATCGCGGCGGGGCGCCAGCCGAATGTGGCGACCGCCATCGCCAAGAACGGCGTGATGATGGCGCCACCCACCGGCACGGCGGCGCTGACCACCGTCATGGCGCGGGCGCGCAGGCGGATGAACCAACTATTGGCGACAACCGTGGGCGCGTGCACGAAGCCGGCGGTGAAGGCGAGCGAGATGACGCCGAGATAGACGATCAGAAAGTTCGTGTAGCTGTTGACGAAGGCGAACAGAATGTAGCCGACGCCGGCGAGAGTCGTCGCGGCGAGCATCATCGGTTTGGGACCGTAGCGGTCGAGCAGGTAGCCGATGACGGGCGATTCAATGGCCCCTTCGGCGCGCGCAAGCGAGAACGCGAGCGAGGTCATAGCTCGCGTGAGACCGAGATCCTGGGTTACCGGTAGAAAAAATACGGTGAAGCCATACTGGTGCAGACCACCGCCGAAAATACGTAACGCAGAGACGACGCCGATCATGCGCCAGCCGTAGTAGAGACCGGCCAAGGATTTCGTTAGGTCGGAGAAGTTCACTGAAGTGCGTCGTGAATGAATTGTATCTTACTGATACATCGATTCGCGCCGCGCTGCGAGCGTAAAATTCACGATTATGGACTGCTGTGAAGATTTCACCACAGAGGGCACAGAGCTCACAGAGGAAATAGGATTCGAAACCATTTGTGTCGGAGAACGCAGCGGGGTTGACAAATTTCTCTGGGGGCAAGATGCTTTGGCCAAAAAACACTCTTAGCCCTCTGTGCTCTCTGCGTGCTCTGTGGTGAAAGAATAGTGCACCACTATTTGCTCGCGCCGACCCATCCGGCGTTGGAGACGTCGATCACTTGATCGTCCGGCGCGACGCATTTGATTTCAAAATAAGACTGCGCTTTCGACGGGTCGCCATGCTGGACTTCGTTGCGCTGGTCGAGCGCTTTGCCGCCGAGGGCGCGAACTTTGGCGACGGTCGCGTTCACGTCGTCGACTTCAAAGCCGACGTGGTCAACGCCGAGCTTCATGGTCTCGCCGGCGACGACGGCGCGCATGCTAAGGATCGCGATGTTGAGATAGCCATCGGTGAGATAGATGCCGCTCTGGCCGACGCCGACTTGCTCCAGCCCAAAGGCTTCCTTGTAGAAGGCTGCGGTTTTTTCAATATCATTAGTTCTGATCGCGATATGTTTAATCCTTGCCATGGCTATTTTCTCCTTGAAGATTGTCTGTCGGTCATTTTGCCGAGTTGCGACTGCTACGGCTTCAAGTCATGAACTATCACACCTCGGATTCGTCTACCACGTGATGGCATGAGGCGGCAACGCCGGCATGCCATTTGATCTCTCGATCGATTGTCACGACATCTTCTTCAATTCCTTCATGACCCGCATTGACGCGCACTCGCGTCTTCTGCTATCGAGACGCAATGAAGGAGGGCTGCTATGCTTCGAACCCTACGAAATTATGGGCGACGATGCGGGCACGACATTTTAGCTGCTCTGCTGTTTGCTTTTGCCTCGTTGCCAATTCCCAGCGCTGCCCAGCTCGGCGGCAAACCGGAGAAGGTCAACTTTACACTCTCGTACACGCAGGCGAGCGGCGCGTTCACGCCGCTTTGGATTGCCCAGGAGGCCGGGCTTTTCAAGAAGCATGGCCTCGATGCGACTCTAAAGATTCTCAACTCGCAAGTCGCGCACCAAGCGTTGGTCGCCGGTGAACTCGATGTGATTGCCACGGGACCGGAGCTGGTCAATGCGCGTTTGCAAGGCGTGCCGGTAAAATACATCGGTGGAACGCTGCAACGCTTTGTCTTTCAACTTTGGGGCGGAAAAGCCGTCAAGACGATTGCCGAGCTCAAGGGCAAGACCATTGGCGTGACGACTCCGAAGACCTCGACGGAAATCGCCACGCGCGAAGCGCTCAAGAAAACCGCGGTCATCTCAGAAAAGGACGTGAACTTCACTTACTTGCAAACTATCCCGGCGATCCTCACCGCAGTGATCAACGGCAATACTGCCGGCGGGACGTTGTCCGCGCCTAACACGCTGAAGGCTCGCGACGCCGGGCTCAGTCTTTTGATCGACATCGCCCAAACCAACGTGCCGGGTTTTCATCTCGCCTGGGGCACCACGGAAAAAACCATCAAAGCCAGCCCAAACTCACTTTACGCGTTCCTCAAGGCTGTCGCCGAAGCCACAGTTCTGGCAAAACAAAATCCACCGATCGCCAAGAAGGCGATCGCCAAGTACACCGACACCGACGACGCTAAAATTATCGATGGCACCTACGAACAATTCTCGCCCTATTGGGACGCCGCTCTCGCCGTGCACAGCGAACCAATTCAAGGGCAATTGATGTATCTCGACGAAAAGGATTTTCCCCGCCTCAAAGACGCCCGCCCCGCGGATTTTTTCGACAACTCGTTCGCGGATTTTTTAAAGAGCTCGGGGGGGTTGCAGGGGCTGACGAAGTAGGAGAGAGCCGCGGTTCGATTGACTCCCTATCCGCTTTATACTCATGATATAAAAAAATCATAACGGCGATGGGGTTCGCCAGTTAAACCATTTGCGGCTGCGAGTCGATGACCCCTACTTCGAGTGAAATGAAGTAGGGGTTTTTATTTTGATGCCATCGGGAGGACTATGCTACCAATCGTTCTAGTCGGCGTGGGGAGTTTGATCGGCGGAGTGTTGCGCTACAGTCTTAGCACATGGGTCCATCGGGTACTCGATGATCCGTGGTTTCCGTACGGTACGCTCGCAGTCAATGGGCTGGGCTGCCTCGTTATCGGATTTTTGGCGGGCCTGGCGGAGAGTCGGTTGGCATTTACGTCTGAAGTCCGTCTCTTCATCTTTGTTGGAATCCTTGGGGGATTTACAACGTTTTCATCTTTTGCGCTGGAAACGTTCTCGTTGGCCCGCGATACTCAAAGCGCGGCCGCGCTGCTCAATATCGGTCTTCAGTTGGCGCTCGGCCTAGCGACCGTGTGGATCGGCAATGTAATGGCCCATGCCATAGGAGGTTGACCATGACACTTCCGAGTGAAGGTTCGCTGCTTCGAATATTTATCGGCGAAAGCGATCGACATGCAGGCATGCTGCTTTACGAGTGGATTGTCCGCACGGCAAGGCAGCAGGGTCTCGCGGGCGCAACGGTACTGCGCGGTGTGGAAGGCTTTGGCGCGCGCAGCCGCGTGCGTACGGCAAAAATCCTCGATCTGTCGACGGATCTGCCCATCGTGATTGAGATTGTCGATACCCTCGAAAAGATCGATGCCTTTCTTCCCGTCATCGACGGCGCGATCTCGGACGGGATGGCGACCGTCGAAAGGGTTCAAATTCGGTTTTACAGAAGCGGCAAAACTCAGTAACCCCAATGGGATCAAAAGGATTCAAATTTGCTCGTCGCTGCTCGCGTCATGGCGCGGGAATCGCGCTTGATTCACATGACGCGTTCGCCTCACCGAGCCGGTAGCGTATTAGGACCGGCGATCTTGGTCAGCAGTTCGACGACCTCGGGGTTGCGCGGTAATTCCTTGATTCCTTTGTCCATCACCGCCGGGAACACGATCTCGGCATCGTCGCCGACCATTTTCTTGAACACGCCGGGGAACTCGGGATCTTTGAAAACCTTGGTCATGGCGTCCTGGAGTAACGTGACGCGCTCGCGCGGAACTCCCGGCGGCAAAATAAACGGCGAACCGGACAGCCGAAAGCCGCGCTGCAGTTGCACCAGCTGGCGTTCTTTTTCATTCTTGGCGAAACTTTCCAGCTCGGGCAGATTGGGGAACTTCGGGTGTTTATCGCCGCGCGGAATTTCCAACACGACGTGAAAGTCCATCATGCCTTTATCGTACCATTCTGGGAAGCGTTGGAAGATCGTATGCGACTGATTGAAGCGGGCGTCGAGCTCTCCTCGCAGCACTGCCGCGTCGATTTCCGGACTTGCGTAACCGGTGACGAGCCGCGCCTCTTTCAACGGCAACAGATAGGCGGCCAATCGTCCGATATTATAATTGCTGTGGCCGACCGATTGCGCGCCGATGCGGATGCCCGATGCGGCGCGCAGTTTTTCCAAATTGCTGGCGCCGGCCTCCTTACGGGTATAGAAGACATAGTGTCCTCCGGCGTCGGAGGCACCCAGGTAGTGAAATTTTTCGAATTGGTACTTCACCCCCGCGCCGCCGAGAATCGCGCTGCCGAGCATCCCGGAACTGACGCTACCGATCGTCAGACCATCCGGTTTGGCCACCGTGTACATGTGATTGGCCGCTCTAAGCCCGCCGCCCCCAGCCATGAATTCATGAATGATCGTCGGATTGCCGGGAATATACTTTTGCAGAAACTGGGTCACCGCCCGCGCCCGCGAATCGCCGGTTCCACCAGGTTCGCGCCCTTGCAGCACGGTTATAGTCTTCCCTTGGTAAAAGGGCGCCTGGGCAAAAGCGGGACAAAGATTAAACAGAATCGCGAGAAACCAGCCCATCGCCATAGTCAGAACCGAATGAGAAATGCGGTAATCCATCAAAAATCCTCCTTATGGTTGGTCGGCTAGGATTAAAGCGCCGTGGGTTTCGAATGTCCAGAGGAAATTTTTTAAGCCGGCTCTTCAACCAACGCGGGCGACTCCTTGGCGTCCTCGCGGATCGCCAGCACGACGAGATTGGCGACAAAAACGGTGCCGGCGAGAAAGTAGAAGGCGGTGAGGATACCCCAGCGATCGGCAATCAGACCGCAGAGCCATGGCGACATCGAGCTCAGCAACGATTGAGAGCCGGAGAAGAAACTCACCGTGCTGCCGCCCACTTCTTTGGGACTCAAGTCGAGGACCCAAGCCCAGATGACCGGACGCACGGCGTAGAGAAAAAAGCCGAGCACCGCCAGTCCGGAGATGAAGAGCCAGTTCAAGCGAAAGTAAGCGAGGATGAAAAGCACCACGCTGGTCGAAATCAGACCGGCGGAGAGCACGCGTTTTCGGCCGCTGCGGTCGGAGATGCTGCCGGCGATCGGTGTGCCGATCATGCCCGCGGTCTGAATGACGGATAGGTAGAGTCCCGCAAGCGCGCTCGACAGACCGAGATCGTTGGTCAAATAAATTGGCAGAAACGTGTGCAGCCCCTGCTGAGTCATCGAGCGCATCCCCGCGACCAACACAAGCAGCAATATACTCGGGTTCTGCGCCAATCTTTTCATGCCGGAAAGATACTCCTTGGCGGATAGGCCCTTTTTTGATTCGGCGCGCGCTTCCAGTTTGCCGAAGAGAAACTTCCACAGAACGAAGGCGATCACGACGCCGGGAATCAGATTGATAAAAAGCACGCTCCTCCAGGACAGATAGAGCAGTAGAATTCCGACAAAAAGCGGCGCGATGCTTTCGCCGACGTTCGGTCCCATGGCGTGGATCGCGATGGCGAAGCCGCGTTTGTCGGGATACTTCTCCGACAGCGTCGAGATCGCCGCCGGGTGCCAGAGATAATTACCGACGCCGACGAATGCCATGAATAACGCGATCCAAAAAAAGTCTTGACTGACGCCCACCAGGAAGTAGGGCACGCCGGTAGCGATTAGCGCCAGCCCCATGAGCAGAGCCTTTTTACCGATCAGATCGACCAGCATGCCGGCCGGAATGTTGATCAACAGATTCGCCGCCGCGCGGATCGTCACGAGAAAGCCGGCTTGGCTGTAGGTAAGGCCCATCTCTTTGACCAAGAAGGGCAGCAGCAAATAGAAGGTGGCCGGACACCAGTGGGTGAACGTATGACCTAAGGCGATCATCCAAAGAATGGAATCGGTTTGGCGAAGTTCGCGAAGCTGATTTGAAAAGTTTTGCAGCACAGCCATGGGTGTTTCCAATTTTCGATGGGTATTTTCAGTATTATTCCCGCACTCGGTTTTTTACAAGTAGACCGGCGCTGCCTAAAATGAGATTCGGAGGATTAACCGCACCCTTCGACAGGTTTCAGGGCGATCGGGACGCAATGGCGCAAAGTTAAGAGAATAGGAATTCCGAACTTCGCGTATCGGCGACTTGGCGTGAGGAATTCCGACTGTTTAGGTGGGGGGTCCGGGCTAGTGCAGATACCTCTTATACTCCTCGATCACCGGATTGAGACGATCCGCGATGGCTGGATCCTCGGAGATGATCTTGACCTTGGCGAACTCTTCCTGCGGAATGTCGCTGCGCGAGACCACCCGGCCCATGTTTTTGATCAGCATTTGCCCTTCTTTGGATAACACGTAATCGATAAGAACCTTGGCGGCGTTGGGACGGGGCGCGTGGGCGGCCAGGGCGAGGGGATGAATATTTTTCGTAATGAACGGCATGGGCGCGATGTCGAGTGGCGCGCCGCGTTTCTTGAAGCGTAACACCTGGGTGTCGTAGACAAAGCCGAGACTAAACTCGCCGGCCGCGACGAACTGGGTGACCAGCACTTGGGAGTTACGAAAGTGAAGATTTTGCCGCGCCAGTCCCTGAAAAAACTTTCTGCCAGCCTCCTCGCCCATCACCTTCAGCATAGTGGCAAACCAAGAAAACTGTCCCTCGGGAAAACCGATCTGGTTTTTCCACATCGGGTCGACGAGGTCTTCATAACGCCGGGGAATTTTCTCCTTGGAGACCATGCGGGTGTTGAACGCCACCATGCGCAGGTTCGAATACATGTCGGCCCAACCGAAGCTGGCGTCGCGGGAGTCCGGCAAGAAGGAGGAAAATTCCGGCGGCACATGGCGCGCCAGCAATTTCATTTTGCCGAGCATGTGTATCTCCATGCCGCTGTTGGTGACGGCATCGAAAAGGTGGCTCCCGGCGCGGCTCTCGGTGATGATTCTTTGCAGCAGCTTTTCGCTGCCGAGCCTGGTGATTTCTACTCGGATCGCCGGGAACTTGGCTTGGAAGGCGTCACCGACCATCTTGCTCTCGTCCGCGCCCATCGAGGTGTAGAAGCTGACACGGCCTTCTTTTTTCGCTAGCTCGATGGTCTTCTCGTCCGCAGCGTTGAGAACGGCGGCGAGTGCGAAGAGCAAAGTCGCGGTCAAACAGCTTGTCGCTCTACGCTTTGTGCTCATTACTTTCCCCAGATCGCGGCGACCTCCGCTGCAGTAGCTACTTCGAAGAAGGTTTGTTCCATGAGCTTCAAGGCCATGTCGTGCAGCTCGCGGTTGCGCGATCCGACGCCATCTCTAAGAACCACCACGTCGTAGCCGAGATTGCGCGCGCTGCGCGCCGTGCCTTCGACGCCGCCTTCGGTGGCGACGCCGCCGATGACGATGGTCTTGACGCCTTTGCTGCGCAGCATGAGATCGAAGTCGGTGCCGACGAATCCATCGGGCCGGCGCTTATGGAAGACGCTGTCTTGTGGTTGCGGCGCGAGCGCGTCGATAATCTCGCTGTCGTGGGGATTTTCTTTCTGGTTCAAAAGCTGGCTCGGATCGCTCGCCTTGGCGCGCTTCATCCGAATGCGCACCCACACGCCGGCTTCCTCTTTAGCGAGATCGAAACCCTGCTGGATCGAATAGAAGACCGGCACGCCGGCGCGTCGCGCCGCGGCTGACAGGTTTTGCAAATTAGGCAGAATCTCCTGGTAGTTAAAGGCATGCGGTCCGATGCCGTACTCCATGTCCCACAGGAGTAAGGCCGCGCGCGCGGGATCGACCAGTTCGGCCAGAGTGTTTGCGATCTGCTTTCCGCCGAGGTTAAACATGGAGCACCTCCCTTGATTCAAATGATTGAGGTATAGAAATTAGCCTCACCTGGTGTGGAAGCGCAAGCGAAAAATTAACCTGGACCCTTGATCGGGATGCATCTCCGATAGAGGGCAGGCCGCCGTACCTGCCGTGAATTCGGAGGGTAACCACGGGGGGTTGTCCCTACATCGGTGCGGGAAGAATTCGCGCTAGTGATTATCGCGCCAAAGTCGCCAGAGCTTTTTTGTAGAATCGCTCGTCGACGTACTTTTCCGGTTTCGGCACCGGCGGTTTCATCAGACCGGCGATCTCGCGGAGCTCAATGACCGTGCGGATACCGTCCAAGTCGATGCGGCTGCGCGGCGTGAGCCCCATGGTCGGACTCAGGGTTGCGTTGTACATCGCCGTGGCGCGCGCTTTGTTGTTTTTCGTTTCGCCGAGCAGCAGTTCGATGACGTCATCTTTGTTCTTCGCGTCTTGCAGCCAATCCGTGGCGCGGATCATGGCACGAGTGAAGCGCACGACGAGATCTTCGTTGGCGTTGGCCCATTCGCGGCGCGTTGCGCCGAGGCCGCGGGCGTAGTGCTTGACGTGGTCTTTGGCCTCGGTGAGGATTTTGAAACCGCGCTTTTTAATTTCTTCGTCGGCCATGCTCATCATCGCGCCTGCCGCCTCGCCGCGGCTCATGGCGTCGGCGCGCGCCGTGGTGTTGCCGAAGGATTTCACCTCGTAGTCACGCTTCCACTCCAGACCATACTTTTTCAATATCGCCATGGCGACAACGGCGTAGCCGGTGGTGACTGCGTCGGCGGCTAAGACTTTGCCTTTGAGGTCTTGGTAGTCGTTGATGCCCGGTGCGACTACTAGTTTTTGATCGACCCCCTGGCTACCGCCGAGAAATATCACGAAATCGTTTTTCTGCGGATCTTCGCCCTGGCCTTCGGCCCAGGCGATGACGTTGTCCGCGTTGTTCAAAATCGAGTCGTTCTTGCCGCTGATCAAATTGCGCAGCAAGGTCGGCGAGTCAGTGACCGTGTTGATCTCGACGCGCATGCTTTCCTGTTTGAGAAAGCCTTTTTGGTTGGCGGTGATGATCGCCGCGTCCTGATTGAACAGGCCTATCTTAATGACGTCTTCAGCCATAATTGTTACCGGCAGCAGCACGAAAGCCGCCGCCCAAACCCCCTTTTGGAATTTTATCGAATCGCGCCTGCGCGAACGATACAACGTGAGCGTAAATCAGTTGGGCTTGGCCGGTTCGGATAGCTGTATCACCGGTCGTCCCTGTTGCGTTTCCGGCGCGCCGTCGAGCGGCAGCACGGTGTTAAGAGTTTTTCGCAGGGTATCGAGCGATTTGTCGAGCTCGCCGCGGATCGCCTCGGTGGTGCGGAACGCCTGATCGAGAATCTCTTCGTCGTGTTTTTCCTTCAGATCGGCGAGCATGCGGGCGCGCGCCGCCACCAGCTGGGTGCGCCGGCTCTTGGCGGCGGTAAGGTAAGGCTTGATGCTGGCAATAAGAACCCCACCGGCGATGCCCGCGCAGAAGATCAGCAGATCGGAAATCCAGTCTTCCATTTTCTAACTCTCTGCGCTTGAACGGATTCACGGCTAAGCGTCAGTGCACGATCCGATATCCGTTTAACCAATCGGTGTTTCGCTGCTACAGAGACTGCGTCACAATTCGCTCGGAACCCTTCGACAAGCCCGGGGCAAACGGGCAATTGCTTAAATTTGCAATCGGGTAATACCGTTCGTGGTGAGGTTCTCGAACCATGAACGGTATTGCGGCACAGTCTCACAGCGAAAGCTTCTCCCAATCGGCGCTGGATGCGTCCTTGGCGATGGCGAGGCTGCCGTCGGAGCCGGCGAACACCGGATCTTTGACGACAATCGCGCGCCCACCGCCGAGATCGAGCAAGCTCTTTTGAATTGCGTCGGTCAAGCCTGTAATAAGCGAGCTGCCGCCCGCGACGATTACGTTGTTGCGCACTTTGTCCTGAAAATCCGGTTCGACTTTCGACAGCAAGTCCAACATCGTCTCGCAAATCGGAGGCAGGATGCTCTCGCAAGCGGCGCGCATCTCGTTGGTGATATCGATCTCCGTCGCTTTGCCTTTCACCGGTGCGCTGATGACGACTCGGTCTCTCGGTTCGCCGACGAAACTCCAGCGTTCTTTCCATTGGCGGATCATGTGAATCGAGAACTGCGCCTCAGGATGGCGCTCGCGGATTAGCTTATCGAGCTGCTCATCGATGGAATCGCCGGCGTTGGGCAGCGTGCGCTGATCTTCCTCCGTGGGATAACGCCCCTGCATGACGCAGAAGTCCGCGGTACCGGCGCCAATGTCGATCACTAAAGCGTGAAGCAGGGCTTCGAGGCCGTAGGCCACGGCGAACGGCTCCGAGACCAGCATGACGCTATCGGCGATGCCTTCCATGGTATTGCGCAGATTTTGCCGGCTGACGCGGAACGCTTCGGCGGGCACGCCGACCACGGCGCGCACGCGCGATTTGCTCTTGCCCTTCTGCTTGATGCCGGCGACGTTGATCAGATGGCGGAGAATTTCCTGCACCGCTTCCTGGTCCTTTTCCGAGCCTTCCTTCATGATGCCGCGTTCGAGGGGCCGGCGTAGATCGAGCATGGAGCGATTGTCGAGCGCTTCGCGGCCGACCAGAACGGGTTTCTTGACGACTTTGCGCGCGACCATATCCACCGGCCAGCCGACGTAGCTATCGATCACATGGCGCTCGCCGTTGGAGGCCGAGATGGAACTGCGCGAGGTGCCGAGGTCGATGCCGACGCAGAGTGTTTCGTTGGATTCTTCCATGAGTTAACTACCTTTCCTCTCGGGCCCATTGAGGCTCTGGGCGTAACCGCGGATGCCCTGTAACAGAGCCAGCGCGATACTTTCTCGATAATCTTCCTTTGTCAACAACTTAACTTCGTCATCGTTGGATAGGCAGGAAATCTCGACGAGGATGGCGGGCATCTGCGTGCCGATCAGAACAACGAACGGCGCGCTTTTGACGCCGCGATTTTCCAGCACCGGATTGATCGGCTTAAGCGTGCGATAGAGATTGGTTTGAATCGTTTTGGCCAAGGCACGGGATTCGTCGTGCCGGGCATCGACGTAAATCTTCTCGAGAATCTTTTTGTAATCCGACATTGAATAGCCGGAGTCCTTATTTTCCATGCTCGCCAATTTCAGCGTGGCCGGATCGTCGCTCGGTCCGACGTAATAAGTTTCCAAGGCGCGGATGCTGCGCGGTTCGAGCCAATTGACGTGGATCGAAACAAACAGGTCGGCCTTGTTCTCGTTGGCGAAGGCGACGCGCTTGTCGAGCGGAATCAGCCGGTCAGTTTGGCGCGTGAGCAGAACTTCGTAGGGTGCGTCGGCGAGCAGACGGCGCAGCCGCAGCGCCACATCCAGAGTAATTTCCTTTTCGCTAACCCCGGAAGCGGAAATCGCGCCGGGCTCACCGCCATGACCCGGATCGATGACGATGCGCTTAATCGCAAGCGGGATTGTGCCGCGATCGATGGGACGCGGATTGGCAAGCGGCCCCGCCGATTCCGGAGTTTGATCGAGATTGACCGCTGCCGCTGCCGGGTTCGCGGTCGTTGCGGGTGTGTGTGCGGTTGAGACCACCCCTGCCGGCCGCAAGAGATATGAGGAACCCAGCAGCAACAATCCCGCCAACCACCAGGGTTTGGCAAGATACCGGCGCCGGCGCCGGTGCTGCAGTTTGAACCCTTGCAGCACATCGATGTTGTCCTGCACCACGCCGCGCAGGAGCCGGGACTTGGTTTCGTCGACGGTCGCCATCTTGCTGTTAATTTTGACTAGAAACGGAAACGCAAAGCTCGAAAAAAACTAGCGGTGATATTCCGCCATGTCAACCCTATTTCATTAAACGAAGCCGCTTCGAGGACGGGGATTTAACCCCGCCGCTTATTCAAAAATTGCAAAGGGGTTGCTCGCCCCCTTTGGAAACCCCAGAATTTTGTCCCCGCCTCGAGTGGCGGGGTTAACGTAGAATAAAAGGCTCTTCACGCCGATTGGATAGTGTAGCATTATTACCTTGAATTTGACCACTACGAAGGTGACGACGGACACCAAGGGTTCGGATGATTAAAATTCTGCCCTTTGTGCTCGTAGTCTGCGGTGAGCTTAGTCGAACCATGTCGTTCGTGGTGAATGCGCCTCCACACTCAACCCAGAAGATGCCGATTGCGCAACCGCCCGCGAGCTCGCGAACCGGAAAGGCTCGCCGAGCGATCTATCTAATTTTTCGCGCATCGGGGCTAAAAACATATAGGGCCAGCATGCACAGCGCGCCGATGAAGCTCATGAGCGCCGTCGCCGCTTGCGCGCCGACAAGCGACGCCAGGGCGCCGATGACCATACCGCCACACATCAAGATTACATGCGTCTGGTGGAATAGCGCCATGGTTCGGCCGCGAAATTCGCGCGGCGAATAGGCTTGAATGACGGTTTGCACCAACGCATGGGAAGCCACGTGACACAGGCCCATGATCGCCATCAGCGCCATCGACAGCGGGAACCAGGTCGACGTGGCAAAGATGACGACCAGCAAACCGTATACTCCGACGCCGCCGATCATGAGAATGCCGCGCGGCATCCTATCGCCGAGCGACGCGATCAGCACTGAGCTAGCCAAGGCGCCGATGCCCATCGATGTGAGCAGCAGCCCTTGTCCCTTCGCGCCGACACCGAGCAGGTCGCGCGCGAACACCGGCAGCAGCGTGTTGAAGGGAATGATAAAAAACGACGCGTACACCACCACCAGCAAGCCGGTGCGAACCTCGATATTTTGCCAGCTAAACTTCCAGCCGGTGACGATGCTTTGAAAAAATCCTTCGTCGTGCTCGGCGTGCCCGTGCGCGCCGCCTGAAGCTGGTTTTTCCTCGCGAAGCTTGAGATTCCAGATGGTCGCCAGGACGTAGAATGCCGCCTGAACCGCATAGGCTCCCCCCGTGTTCCAGCCGGCGATGATCAGCCCGGCCAGCGCCGGACCGGTGATGCGCGCGACATTGAACATCATCGCGTTGAGACCGATGGCGTTGGTCAGCGCATTCGGCGGCACCGAATCGGAAACCATCGCGGCCCGAGAGGGTTGCTGAAAGGTCCAGACCGAAGCCATGAAAACCGCGGTCACATAGACATGCCACGGTTCGATGGAGCGGGCGAAAATCAGCACCGCGAGCAGGCCGTATAACAAGGCATCGACCACCAGCGCGACCATCACTTGCGATTTGCGCGAATAGCGATCCGCCGTACTGCCGGCAATCGGAGAAAGGAATAGAATCGGCAGCGCCTGCACGCCGCGCACCAGCCCGAGCTGAAAAGACGAATTGGTCAATTCGTAAATCAACCAGCCGCGCGTCACCTGGTCCATCCAGGTCGCCATGGAGGAAAAGACATTGCTGATCCACAACAGACGATACTGCGGATGGTGCAGCGCGGCGAAAATTTCCAGCTCAAGAGTTCCCGCGAGCCACGCGCGGATGCGCGCCATGGCGGCGGAATTGGTGAGCCTAGCGGCGGCTTCCGACACTCGATTATCTCTCAAGGGTGAACTCAGATTGGGCTCCGTTGGTGGTTGTCTTGGCCAAGAGGGCGGGTTTCAACCCCGCCCCTACGACTCGGAATTTAATTTTGCGCCCTTTGCGTTCTCTGCGGCCAACTCCCCGAATTCGCGTCATTCGCCGCCGTTGACATCGATGATTGCGCCGCTGACAAAACTAGCCGCGTCCGAAGCCAGAAAGAGCGCCACGCTGGCGACCTCGTCAGCCGTGCCTGCCCTTCCCAGTGCAATATTTTTTGCCGCGTCCAAGCTAACTTCCTGCCGATTGGTTCCCGCCGGCCGCGGCGTATCGATGATCCCTGGCGCGATGCAATTGACGCGCACCTGCGGCCCCCACTGGTGCGCCATGTGAATCGTCAGGTTCATCACCGCGGCCTTCGAAGAGCCGTAGGCAGCCATATCGGCGCGTTCTTTCTTGGTGCCGCGCCCCGAGATCGAGCCGATGTTGATGATGCTGCCTTTGCCCTGCCGCTTCATCGCCGGCACCACGGCTTTGGCGCAAAGAAAAGCGCTCTTGGTGTTGACCTCGTAGGCCTTCATGAAATCATCCGGCGCCAGGTCGAGCAAAGCCGCGCGCTTGAACGCCGGCATGAATGGGTTGCGACTGTAGGAGCCGCCGGCCACATTAACCAAAACATCCACATGTTGAAATTTCGCTAAGACCTGCTCGACCATGGACTCGACTTGCCCGGCATCACAAACGTCGACCGCCAGCCCAAAGCCCTTCACTCCCAGCGCCTCCACTTCCTCGACAACAGGCGGAATGGAATCCGGCGGCAGCGAAGCGATGACAACGTTCGCGCCCGCCTTGGCAAATGCCACAGCGCATCCCCGGCCAATCCCGCCGCTACCGCCGGTAATAATCGCGCTCCGCCCTTCCAAGGAAAAACGCGAGAGATCTAACTGGTCCATGGCAACCTCCCATATCAATTAATAAATTCGAAATCTGAACCAATTTATCGAAACCGCTTCGCCGACGGAGTGTTGACCCCGGCTCTGAATGAACTACCCGCAACAAGGAGCATGGCAGTCGTCTCGGCGAACGATCATTCGCAAATACACCTACCTACCCTCTCTCAGCTCGCTCAGCGCTCGTCGCGCGAAACTGAAATCGGCGATATCGGAGAACGACACATCCCGCGATGTTTTCATCGCCTCTTTGGAATTAGCGATGAATTCCTGCGTCGCTTCATCCGACACTATACCGGTATCGGAATACAACTTGAGAATTTCTTCATGAATCAACCCGGCCACCACCGCGTCGTGGACGCCGGACTCCTTCGCCAAAAGTTTGACAAACTCGCCTTTATGCTCTTTCAAATATCGATTGCCCATGAGCGCGGCCTTGACCGTGCGCTGAATCGTTTCCGGCTCGGCGCGGATTTTTTGCAGCGTGGTCACCAGCCCGCCTTGAGGCGTTTTGATGACTTCGCGCAAATGCACGAGTTCGCGGAAGCCCATTTTGACCGCCATTTTGTTGTAGGGCATGGTCATGACCGTGCCATCGATTAGTCCGGCTTGTAGTGCGCTCAGCCTCAAAGGATGGTTGCCGAACAAGGCCCTGAGCTTTACATCCACCTCCGGCGTCAAGCCGTATTTTTTTAGCACCATCCGCGCGCCGACGTCGGTGAATTCACCCACCCCAGAGGTCGCCAGCGTTTTGCCTCTGAGATCTTCCATGCGGCGGATCTCGGGTCGCACGACGAGAGAAAAATCCTGGCCAACGGTCAAGCTCATCACGATGCGGAGCGGCAGACCGCTCACGCTGGCGCGCGCGCTGGAAGCCAGGACTGTCGAATAATCCAGATCTCCGGCCACCAAAGTCTGCAGCGAGACGCTTGGCCGCATGACGATCAACTCCGCGTCCAAACCCTGAGCCCGAAAAAAACCAAAACTCTGCGCGGCCAATAAACCTAGATTGGGCACACCGCGGTTGGGTATGCCGATGCGAATGCGCTTCAATCCGGCGCTTTCCTGGCCCGACGCGGGATGACACGGCAAAGTTAGCCAGAGCGTGAGAGAGAGCGCAAAAAAAAGTTTCTCGTTCATGCTCTTCCGCGTTTTAACCCAAGCAGCCGGGCTTTGCTATCAGTTTTACAATTGACGCCCCTGGCACCGAGTGCTAACGTCCGGCGCAGTGGAAGAAGGAGCGAACATGGATTCACAGATTCGTTACCTTGCCATCGTCAGTGAACGACCGAAAACCTTGCAGACTCCATGGATCGCATCACCAGCGAGATAACCGATTACGCCGCCAGCGCGAAGTTCGAAGATTTGACCGAAGCGGCGGTCCATGCCGCCGTTCAACGGCTGATCGATTCACTCGCATGCGCGCTCGGCGCTCACGAGAGCGAGCCGGTGCAAATCGGCCGGCGCCTGGCGAGCGGTCAAAGCGCCGGTAAATATCCCGGCCGGGTTTTATGTTTCGGCGATCGCATACCGGCGGAAGCGGCGACCTTCATCAACTCGGCGATGATTCGCAATTTTGATTTCAACGACCGCTATCCGGGCGGTCATCCGAGCGATTGTCTCGGCGCATTATTGGCTTTGGCCGGTGCGGCGAATGTGGATGGAAAGCATTTTCTTGCAAGCATGATCGTGGCCTATGAAATTTTTGCCCGGCTTAGCGATGGCGCAAAATTGAGCCGTCTCGGTTGGGATCAAGGCCACGCCATCGGTATCGCCACTGCGGCCGCTGTTGGCAATCTATTGGGACTGAGCGCGCCGGCCACCGCCCATGCCGTCGGTATTGCGGCAACCGCGAATGTGCCGCTGCGCGTCACTCGGTCCGGCGAGCTGACGCAGTGGAAAAACGTCGCCACCGCTTACGCCGCGCGCGACGGACTATTCGCCGCCTTGCTCGCCGCCGAAGGGATGAGCGGACCGGGCAACGCGTTCGAGGGACGCAACGGTTTGTGGGAAAAAATCACCGGCCCATTCGAACTTGCGCCGTTTCCCAGCCGCGGCGGCGCGTATTTGACGCCGCGAGTCCAGCTCAAGTACTGGCCCATCGAAACCAACGGACAACCGGCCGTGTGGGCCGCCCTCGAGCTGCGCTCGAAGCTCGACCCCAAAGATCTCCAACAGATCGAAGTCTTCACTTCCAAGTTTACCTGGTTTGAGATCGGCAGCGAGCCGGAAAAATGGGATCCCCGCACGCGCGAGACGGCGGACCACAGTCTGCCCTATATTTTCGCCAGAACCCTGGTGGACGGGCCGCTGCGGGTCAGCTCCTTCGACGACGCCGCGGTCCTCGACCCTACGCTGCGGCCGCTGATGAATCGGATCAAGGTCATCGTCGATGACGAGATCGAATCCTTGGCACGGGACAAAACCATACTCCGAGTCACCGCGACTTCGCTCAACGGCGCCCAGCATAAGGTCGAAATCGTAAACCCGTTGGGCCATCCTGACAATCCAATGCAGGACTCGCACATCGAAGAAAAATTTTTCGCCCTCGCCGAACCGGTCTTGGGTGAGAACCGCTGCCGCACGGCACTCGACCACTGGTGGCAAATCGCAAGTGCCGATGACATGCGCGAGCCGATCAGACTGCTCGATCTCGAGCCTTCAAGCCGCGGGCTTCCCTGAACCGATGCGCTTGGCCACTTGAGCGTGGGCTAGAATCACGCGCGGGTCCCGCTGTAACGCCGCGACATAGCGCTCGCCGAATTCCCCCTCACTCCGCGCTGGGATCAAAAAAAACACCGACTGGCTCATCAGAGCGTCGACGATAGCCTGGGTCAGCGGTTCCTTCTCGTCCAGAGTTTCATCGATCGCCACGATCAGTTGTGAGATCGGCCTAAGCCAGGCGAACCACGGATCGCCGGTAAGCAGCTGAAAAAAATGATTTGGCGAACGGATCGGCCCAATGGTCGCTTCGTAGACCGCCCGTTCCGAATCGAGCAGCACTTTGTGCAAGTGCAGCAGCGAATCGTGCAGGTCGAGCAAAGAACGCCGGATCGTATCGTCATCCGGTGGCCGCCGATCAAAAGGTTCGTTCGCCATAGACTCTACAATAGCCAATTTAATCGCCGGCTCAACCATAGTGAGTACCCAAACAAATACCCAAAAGGGTGTATTGACTAAACTTATTATTCCGGTACCTTGCTCTGCGACTTCGTACGACATAAACGGATCGATTGTTTCGCTCGGTTAAACGTAGCGAACTTCGACAGTCATCACAAAATTAAAAGAGGGGCGGCGTGGCCAATCTGCACTGACGAGTGGGCCAGTAGGGTTCAAGCTTTCGTGTCCCAGGCAAGGAGCATTCAAATACTTACGAATGAATTGGCCGACTCAAGTTGTTATGGTTGGTTGGTTTAATTAAGGGTGTGAACGGCTGGATAAATTGTCTTTATGGAGGTTATGAGTATGGCTACTAAAACCCGAATGTTTCGACTTGCGCTCACTATGGCTACGATTGTAAGCGCCGCGCCTGCCTGGTCGCAAAATGTTAAGATTACGCCGCTGGGCAGTCACGACGGTGAATTTTGCCGCAATGATCGCGCGCTCGTTCTCGAAGACCCAGATGGGACCAGGATACTCTACGATGCCGGACGCACGGTGCGCGGCCCGGACGACCCTCGCCTGGGCAAGATTGATGGGGTTTTACTGAGCCACGTGCATTCCGATCACATGGGCGGCGAGGCTCCTGCCACAGCCAACGAAGGCACCTGCGCGGCGCCAAAGCCATCCATGAAGGTCGCGCCGAGCTCCAACACCCTGAACATCATCGTCGGTAAGAAAGCCAAGTTCTTCATCACCAGCGAGATGGCCAGGTGGTTCGCTAAAAAAGTGCTCGCCGCCGGTGGCACCGCCGATCAAGTTGTGCTCGTCCGTTTCGGCGCCATGAAAAAGCTGGGCGGCGTATCCATCTACAGCGTGCCAGCCTCGCACAGCAACGGTATCGACCCTGAGTTCCTGGAAGGGAACCTGGCAAAGGAGTTGGCGGCACAAGGCTTGTCGGCCTATGTTGGCCAGGAGGGAGGCTACGTGCTCAAGTTCAGCAACGGCCTAGTCGCTTATCTTTCCGGCGATACCGGCATCATTGCCGAGCAGGAGATACTGATCCGCCGTTATTTCAAGGCCAACTTAGCCGTGATAAACATCGATGGCACTTTTGTTGCTGGGCCACAGGAAGCCGCCTACGTCATCAACGACTTGGTACAGGCAAGAGCCGCTATCCCCTTACACGCCAATGAGGAAGCCACCAAAGGCGGTAAGGTTAATCCCAAAAGCCTGACCGCGGAGTTTATAAAACACACCAAGGTGCCTGTCCATTTACCATTGAGCGGTAAGACTATGGAGTTTGATAAGGACGCCAAGTGCGTCGCGGGTTGCGCCAATTGACGAGATCAAGTTCGACATGAACCAATTTTAAATACATCCGTCACCACGAAAGGAATCATGGTAGACAACCTCGAAAGACTCATTGGAAGCCTACAAAAAGGCAAACTCACGCGCCGGGAGTTCATCCACAGAGCGATTGTGTTAACTGGGAGCCTGATGGCGGCGACCACTCTGGCCGACGCCGTCGCGCCGACGGCAAGCCACGCGAACCTGGTCGATCCAAAAGATCCTGCATTGATTTCTTCCGATATCAAGTACAGTTCGACGGACGGCGTGTCCATCGGCGCTTATCTCACGCGGCCTAAGGGAGAAGGAAGGTTTCCGGCGGTTTTGGTGCTTCACGAGAACCGGGGGCTCGTGGATCATATCCGGGACGTAGCCAGAAGGATAGCCAAGGCCGGTTATGTCGCCTTGGCGCCGGATCTCTTATCGCGCCAGGGTGGAACCGGTTCTTTCAATTCACCGGCTGGGGCCATCGAGGGCATTCGCAAAGTCGATGAGGAAGTCGTCACCAAAGATCTTACCGGAGCTACTAATTACTTAAAAGGCCAGAATTATGTTGGAGCCAACAAAATCGGCGTGGTCGGATTTTGCTGGAGCGGCGGACAAGCGACGTTGATTTTGACTCGGAACAGAGATCTGGCCGCGGGAGTGGTTTATTATGGCCGCAACCCCAACGACCTCGACGACATAAAGAATATTACCGCTCCGGTCCTGGCCAACTATGGCGAGAAGGATGAGAGGATCACCGCGAAGGTGCCGGAGCTGGTGGAAGCGATGAAGAAGTACGGCAAATCTTTCGATTACAAGATCTATCCCGGCGCGGATCACGCTTTCAACAACGATACCAATCCACAACGCTATGACGCCGAAGCTGCCAAGGATGCCTGGAATAGGACCTTGGAGTTTTTTAAAAGGCATCTGCAGAGCTAGTCTCGCCGCATGGAGATATGTTCATATCTTCTAGCGGCGGGTTTTAAAACCGCCCTTCCGAGGCATGCCCCAGAAATTCAGTTTTTCAAATTCTAAACGTTAGGAGGAATCCCCTCGATGGAACGCAAGAAAGCGAGTGATTTCGATCCTCAACTGTTAAATCTTTTCAACAAATATGTCCATGGCGCCGTCAATCGGCGCGAGTTCTTGGAAGGTGCTGCCAAGTTCGCTGTCGGCGGCATGACCGCGATGGGCTTGTGGGAAATGCTCCGGCCCAATTACGCGTGGGCGCAGCAAGTGCCCAAGGACGATAAACGCATAAAGGCCGAGTACGCATTTTATTCGTCGCCGAAGGGCAACGCATCGGATGGAAAAATGCGCGGGCTGCTCGCGCGGCCGGCGAGCGGTGATAAATTTCCGGCCGTTGTTGTCATTCACGAAAACCGTGGCTTGAACCCGTATATCGAAGACGTCGCGCGACGACTCGCCGTCGCGGGTTTCATGGCCTTCGCTCCCGATGCTTTATGGCCGTTGGGCGGTTATCCGATGGTGAGCAAGTACGACTTTGATGCCGAAGCCGATGAAAAAGCTGTCGCGATGAACAGGAGTCTCGACGACGGAAAAATTACCGAAGACTTCGTCGCCGCGGGAGAGTTTATGCTCAAACATCCACAGTCGACCGGCAAGCTCGGCGCGGTGGGCTTCTGCGGCGGCGGCGCTAGGGTCAATTTGCTGGCGGTCCGAATACCGCAACTTGCGGCCGGGGTTCCTTTCTATGGCCGTGCCCCGGCAATCGCCGACGTGCCGAAGATCAAAGCAGCCGTGCTCGCGCACTTTGCCGACCAGGATCCCAACACCACCGGTACTTGGCCCGCTTACGAAGCCGCTCTAAAGGCCAATGGCATTAAGCATGAAGGGCATATCTATCCCAAAACCGTTCACGGTTTCCACAACGACACTACGCCACGATATAACGAAGACGCTGCTAAGCTCGCCTGGCAGCGCACCATCGAGCACTTCAATAAGAATTTAAAAGGTTAGAATCGATCGGTTTATTTTCACCACGAAGGCACGAAGAGCACGAAGTTCGGAGTTTTAATATTCCGAACACTTCGTGTCCTTCGTGATCTTCGTGGTGAAACCGAATTTGCGTCTCACCGATAGCTGCTAGCTTCGACAATTGGTTCGTTCCGTCACCGCCCCGGCAGCGGATCGGCGCCGGCGAGTATTTTGAATAACTCGACGACATTGGCGTCGCGCGGCAGCTCCTTGATCACTTTTTCAAGCGCCTCCGGCATCAGCGGCGACGGCGATTCCCCCGAGAGCTTTTGGTACTCCTTGGAAAACTCGGGGTCGCTTAGAGTCTTACGCATGGCGTCGGTAAGAATCTGCACGCGCTCCTTCGGCACGCCCGGCGGCAGGAAAAAGTTTTGGCCGGCGATGCGGAAGGCGCGAAACATTTCGATCATTTTTTTCTCGCGCTCTGATTTCGCAAACGTCTCGGCTTCTGGAACCTGCGCGAAACGCGGATGGCGTTCGCCTTTGGGAATTTCGACGCTGGCGTGGATGTCCACCAATCCCTTGTCCAACCAGTCGCGGTTACGCCGGATCAGCGAGTCACCCGTGGTGACCCGGGCATCGGCTTCGCGCTGGGCGATTGCGACATCGATCTCGGGGCCGGTAAAACCTACGACAAATCGGGGGTCTTTCATTCCCAGCAGGTAAGCGAATACCCGCCCGGTGATGTAAATCGGGTGGCCCACCGATTGGCTGGCAATGCGCACGTTGCTCGCGCCGCGCAATTTCTCCAAATTGGTCAAGCCGGCGTCCCGGTGGGTAATAAATAGGTAGTGCTGCAAACTATCGGGTGTGCCGAGATAGATAAACTTGTCGATGTCGTACTGCACCCCCGGCTCACCGAGCACGGCGTTGGCCACCAGCGCTGCGCCCATGCTGCCGAGAGTGAGCCCGTCGGGCTTGGCGACTTTGTAAACATGATTGGCCGCCTGCCGGCCACCGCCGCCACCCATATGCTGAATTACGATAGCGGGATTGCCGAGAATATGTTTGCGCAGAATGTTGACGACGGCCCGTGTCCGCAAATCCGCCGAGCCCGCCGGCGGCCCACCGAGAACAACCGTGATGGTTTTGTCTTGGAAAATCGGCGCCTGGGCAAAGCCTGGGTTTACGGTCACACCGATGAAGAGCAACGCGCTCATAATAATCTTCATTTCCCGTACCTCAATGAAATTCGGTCTTGTTACGTGCCTCCTACCCTACTCGAAATCGAATGTCTATGCCCCCGTAGATCCCCAACGTGGCAGTGAAAAATTCGCTCGCCTTCTTTGACGTCACTTTGACTTCTTGGGCTTTTCTGAGCTATGCAATGCAGCGTAGATTCCGGCTCGACACTGTGAGGGAGATCGCGAAATGATTCTCTGGTTGTGGATTAACCATCTGCTTTTTCTCTGCGCGCTTCTGCTCGCGCTCTTTCAAGGCTCAGCCTTGTCCGCCGACGCGCCCGAAGATTGGAAAAGGATCATTGAAGCCGCCAGGAAGGAAGGCAAAGTCGTTGCCGGCGGTCCACCCACCGCGGTGCTGCGCAAACAATTTAAGGAAACCTTCGAGAGCCGCTTCGGCATCGAGCTGGAATTACTCTCCGCGCCGGGGCCGCAGAACGCCCAGCGAGCGATCGCGGAATTCAAAGCGGGGGTTAAGTTTTTCGACGTACTGCACGGCGGCTCGGGCACCTTGGAGCCGCTCAAGAACGAGAACATGCTCGCGCCGTTTATGGATTTCATCATTCTCTCCGAGGTCAAAGACCCAAAACAATGGTGGGGCGGTCACCTGTGGGAAGACAACGTTAAGACCAACCGCTTCATCTATTCCTTTTCCGCCGACTTCTCGGTGCCGCCGTTTTACAACACCGACTTGGTCAAGACCGGCGAAGTCAATTCATACGACGACCTGTTGCAGTCCAAGTGGAAAGGCAAGATCGGCATGTTCGAGCCGCGCGTGCCGAGCGCCGGCCAGGGGCTCTGGGGTTATCTAATGCGCGCCAAAGGCAAAGAGTTTTTGCAAAAGCTCGCCGAGCAAAATCTCTACATCCACCGAGACGGCCAGCAGATCGCGGTCGCGCTGGCCAAGGGAAATCTTGCCGTCGCCCTCGCGCTGGCGCAACGCTTCGTCGACCCCTACATCAAAGGCGGCTTGCCGATCAAAGTACTGACATCGGTCAAGGAAGGCATGGGTGGCAGCAATGGTTTCGGCACGGTCGCGGTCATGGCGAATACCCCGCATCCCAACGCGACCAAAGTCTATATCAACTGGCTGCTCGGCAAGGAAGGCCAAGATCTTTACGGCCGCGCGCTCACCCAAGGCAGCCGCCGCTTCGACGTCGACACCAAGTGGCTCACGCGCTATAACACTCCGGCAGCCAAAGACGTGACAACACCGGAAGAGTTCGAGAAGATCCGTTTCTACGGCGAGGACGTAATCATCAACTGGCGCGAGCCAGCCGGCGAGTTCGCGCGGAAGATTCTGAAATAGGTGGCGCGCGCGACAATTTTCCAATGTTTCAAAAACCACTTACACTTTCCCTCGTAATCCTCTGCCTTGCATCGATCGCCACTGCGCAAGACAAGAAACTACCATCCGTCACCGTCGGCTATTCCGCGATTAGCGGTAGCTTTGCGCCGCTTTGGGTGGCTCACGACCAAGGTTTGTTCGCCAAGCATGGCCTCGACGTGAAAATCGCATATATTCAAGGCAACCGCGTGATGCTCGCCGCGCTCACCACCGGCGAAATCCAATTTTACCAGGGTGGAGCGGAGGGATTGATTCGTTTAGTTTCCGGCGGGGGCGACGGCGTTTTCATCGCGACCCAATACAACCTCGTCGCCCATTACGTTTTGTTAACCGATCCGAGCATCACCAAATTGGAAGAGCTGCGCGGCAAAAGAATCGCCATCGATCCGACGAGCCCGACTTATGGCTACATGCTCAAAGCGTTGGAAACGGTCGGCGTGCGCAAAGATGAAGTTCAGTTCGTCCAGTTCGGCAGCGCTGGCCAACCGGAGCGCACCGCGGCGGTGCTGCGCAAGCAGACGACGGCGACCATTCTCACCGCGCCGAACACCTACGCCGCCGAGAAGCAAGGTTTGAGAAAATTCTCGATCATTCGCGATCTCGGCATCCGCCAGCTAATCACAGTCTCCGGGGTGACAAGAAAATTCGTCCGCGAAAAGCGCGAGGCGACGGACGCCTTCCTGCGCGGCTACGTTGAAGGCCTTGTCTACGTGAAAACTCAGAAAGAGCCGACGATGAAAATCATCGCTAAGTACACGCGCCAGCGCGATCCTGAAATCCTCAATAAATTCTACGAAGAAATGGCGCCCGACCTGCCGCGTATTCCGTACGTCGACGAAGGCTCAGCCCGCGCCACCATCGAAGCCGTGCAGGCTCAAGGGCCGCCGTTGCCGAAGGTCGATGTCAAAAGTATTTTCGATAACAGCCTTCTCAAGGCGTTGGAGAATAGCGGTTTCGTCGACAAGGTTGCACCGTGATAAGTAGGAAGATCGAGAATGAAGGGTCGATGATCGAGGATGGAGGATCGAAAATGGCCATCCTCTATCCTCCATTCTCCATCCTCGGCAGCTTGATGGCAGACAGCTAGCATTGGCAACAAAAAAGGAGAACGAAGATGCGCTACGAACTCTACTACCAACCGTCAATCCAAGGCCGCGGCGAATATGTCCGGCTGGCGCTGGAAGATGCCGGCGCCGACTATGTCGACGTGGCGCGCGATCCCGCCTTCGGCCGCCCCGGCATCATGAAAATTCTCGAAGATCCAACCGTCGAGCATCCATCGTTCGCGCCGCCATTTCTCAAAGCCGGCAAGCTGATGATCGGCCAGACCGCGAACATTCTGCAATTTCTCGGACCGCGCCTCGGCCTCGTGCCAAAAGATCAGACGAGCCGTATCTGGGCGCATCAAATGCAGCTCACGATCACCGATTGGGTCGCTGAAGTCGGCTTGGTGCACCATCCGATCGCCAACGCGCTCTACTATGAAGAGCAAAAAGACGAAGCGCAAAAGCGCGCCTCCTACTTCACCTCGCTGCGCATACCGAAATTTCTCGCCTACTATGAGAAAATTCTCCAAAAGAATCCGAAAAGCACGGCATTTCTGTTCGGCAAGAAAGCCTGCTACGTCGACCTCTCGCTGTTCCAAATGGTTGAAGGGCTGCGCTACGCCTTCCCGAACACCATGGCGAAGCTCGAAACCGCCCATCCCCGCGTGATCGCGCTGCACGACAAGGTCGCTGGTCGTCCGCGAATAATAAAGTACCTCGGCTCGCCGCGCCGGCTGGCGTTTAATACCAACGGCATCTTTCGCCATTATCCGGAGTTGGATGAGTAGAAATATCAGCGCCGCCGGCTAGCGGCATTTTTCAGCGCGGCTTGAATCGCGCGGCCGGTGAAGACGCGGGCGAGATGGGCGCGATAGTCGGCGGCGGCGTGAAGGTCTTCGAGCGGATCGATACCGTCGGAAACTAGCGCGGCGCTCGCTTCGATCATTTTGGCAGTCAACCTGTTCCCACGAAGCCGCTCTTCCACCCGGTGAGCGCGGAACGGCTTGTCGCCGAGACCCGTGACACCGATGCCGATGTCTTCGCAGCGCCCCTTGGCGTCGAGTCGCAGCGAAACCGCCACGCCAACGATGGCGAAGCCGGACGCCTGCTGCGCCATCTTGAGGTATGCACAACCGGAGCGGCGCGGCGTCGCCGGCAGATGAATCTCGGTCAATATCTCGTTCGCTTCGATCGCCGTGGTCATCGGGCCGAGAAAAAATTTCTCGACATCGAGCCAGCGTTCGCCTTTGGTGCCGCTGAATTTCAACTGGCCGCCCAACGCCAGGATCGCCGCCGGCCAATCGGCGGCCGGGTCGCCGTGTACCAGGCTCCCGCCAATCGTACCGCGGTTACGCACTTGCACGTCGCCGATAGCGCGCGCCGTCTGACCGAGCAACGGACAGCTTTTTTTGAGCAGCTCGGAGCTTTCGATCTGGTAGTGCGTGGCAAGCGCGCCGATCACGATCTTATCGCCCTGCTGCTTGACCCGGTTCAACCCGGCAATCTTGCTGACATCGATCAGCAGCGTCGGATTGGCGAGCCTGAGCTTAATCAATGGCAGCAGGCTATGTCCACCGGCGAGAATCTTCGCATTCTCGCCGCGATCGCCGAGCGCGCGCAGCGCATCGACCAAACTCTTCGGCATAACGTAATCGAAATTCATCGGGATCATCGCCGGCCTCCGGCGCTAACCGCTTTCTTTGCTTGGCATAGACGCCAAATTTTCTGCGGCGTCAGCGGCATATCGATATGCTCGACGCCAAAGGGCGCCAGCGCATCGATGACCGCGCTTACTACCGCGGGCGTCGAGCCAATGGTACCGGCCTCGCCGATCCCTTTGATCCCAAGAGGGTTCACTGGTGTCGGCGTTTCGGTATGGGCGAGCCTCAAGCGCGGCAGGTCAGCCGCCCGCGGCACCGCGTAGTCCATCAAACTGCCGGTAATCAGCTGCCCGTTGTCGTCGTAAACTACCTCTTCATATAGCGCCTGTCCTAGCCCCTGAACGATCCCGCCTTGAACCTGTCCATCGACCAGCAAGGGATTGATCACTTTGCCGCAGTCGTCGACGGCGATGTACTGCTTGGTTTCGACAGTGCCGGTTTGTGGATCGATCTCGACGACGCAGATATGAGTGCCGAAGGGAAAGGTAAAATTGGACGGTTCGAAGGTCGAATCCGCGGCGAGATCCGGCGATAAAGTTGCCGGCAAATTTTTTGCCGCTCTTGCTTGCTGGGCGATTTGTTTGATGGTCAATCCTTTGCGCGGCACGCCTTTGACGCTGAATTTGCCATCGGAAAAAACCAAATCGTCGGCGTCGACTTCGAGAATATGCGCGGCCAGTTCGCGCGCTTTCTCTTGGACTTTTTGCGCCGCCTGATAAACCGCGATGCCGCCTACCGCCGTGCCCCGGCTGCCGAAGGTGCCCATGCCCTTGGCGACGAGCTTGGTGTCGCCGTGGATCACCATGACATCGTCAAGCTCTACACCCAACTGATCGGCGACGATTTGCGCAAAGGAAGTTTTTTGCCCTTGGCCATGGGGTGACGCGCCGCTGTATACATTCACCGTACCGCTCGGTTCCACTTCGACCTTGCCGTATTCCCAAAATCCTGGTCCCATGGCGCAGATTTCGACGTATGTCGAGACGCCGATGCCCAAGTATCGGTTGCGGCCTCTGAGCCGCTTCTGCTCTCGGCGCAACTTTTCATAGTTAGCAAGCTTGAGCGCCTTAGTGAGAGCCAGCTGGTAATTGCCGCTGTCATAAACCAGACCGGTGGCGGTCTTGAACGGAAATTCCGCTGGCTTGGGAAAATTTTTCTGGCGCACTTTGACGGGATCGAGTTTCAGCTCGCCTGCCACGCGGTCCATCAGCCGCTCGATCACGTAGGTCGCCTCCGGCCGGCCGGCACCGCGATAGGCGTCGGTCGACATCTTGTTGGTGAACGCCGCCCTAAGCTCGATGGCGATGGCGGGAATCCTATAGCAGCCCGACAGCATGAGGCCGGTGAAGGGCGGAATCGCCGGCGTGAAAAGTTGATGATAAGCGCCGATGTCGGCGATCACTTTGTAGCGCAGGGCGAGCAGCGTACCGTCCTTTTTCACTGCCGCTTCCACTTCGCCGATCTGGCCGCGGCCATGAATGGTCGCCTGGAAATTCTCCCGCCGCTCTTCGATCCATTTTACCGGCCGGTTCAGCTTGACAGCGAGGTAGCCGAGCAATGCTTCTTCGGCGTAGACGTTGAGCTTGCTGCCAAATCCCCCGCCCACGTCCGGTGCGACGACGCGCACTTGTTGCTCGGGAAACTTAAGCATCTGCGCCAGGTGAGTCTTCAGCAGGTGAGGGATTTGCGTCGATGACCAGACGGTGAGTTCTTTCGCAGCCGCGCTGTAGCTCGCCAGCACACCCCGTGTTTCAATGGCGATCGGCGCCATGCGCTGATGCACCAGGCGCTGCTTAACGATCTTGTCCGCCCGCTTGAAAGCCCCGGCGACATCGCCCTGCTCTTGCTGCCAGCTAAACGCCAAATTGTCCGGCCACTCGGGGTGAATCACCGGCGAGCCGGCCGTCAAGGCTTTCTCGGCGTCAATCACGACCGGCAGCGGCTCGTACTCGACTTGGATCAGGTCAAGCGCATCCCGCGCCGTGTAACGGTCTTCCGCGACCACCACCGCCACTCCCTCGCCGACGTAGCAAACTTTCTCGACCGCAAGCACAAAATGTTTGGGAATCCTCAGCGTCGGATTGTCCGCGGTGGTCGGAATGGTACCGATTTGATCCTTCAGCTCCGCGCCGGTAAAAACGGCTACGACACCGGCAAACTGCCGCGCTGCCCTAACATCGATGCTTTCGATCCGCGCATGGGCGTGGGGACTGCGCAGTATCGCGGCATGAAGCGTATCGGCAAGCTTCACATCGTCAACGTATTCACCGAGTCCGCGCATCAGACTCGGATCCTCGCGCCGCTTTACCTTGGCGCCAACAAGTTTACTGACGGGCATATGTCTATTTTAGATTTTGGATTGTTCGGAGCCTTCTGCCTATTACTTTCTCTTCCGCTTTTTGGCTGTTATCTAACGCGCCGCGCCGCCATTTGCACCGCATCGACGATATGCTCGTACCCCGTGCAGCGGCAGAGATTGCCGTCGATGGCATGACGAATCTCAAGCTCCGTCGGCTTCGGGTTTCGTTTCAATAATTGATAGGCGGAGAGAATCATCCCCGGCGTGCAGAAGCCGCATTGGAGGCCGTGACATTCCCAGAAGGCTTCCTGGATTGGGTGCAATTTTTCGCCCCGCGCCAAGCCTTCGATGGTCAAGACCTCGCCGCCATCCGCTTGTACCGCCAGCACCGTACACGATTTCACCGCCGCACCATCAAGCATCACCGTGCAAGCGCCACAGCCACTAGTGTCGCAGCCGATATGCGTCCCGGTCAGCCCGGCAACGTCACGGATTAGATGCACCAGCAGCAAGCGCGGCTCGACCTCGAATGACCGCTCCACGCTGTTAATTTTCAGTGATATCTTCTTTTTCGGCACAGAATTTATACCTATCACCAGCTTGGCTTTAGCCTATATCGCAAGGTCGCATGCCTGAGCAAGGGTTTTTCTTCATACGCATATCATAGCCGTTACTACAATCTTCGCGACGCAACGGTGGGAATGTTATTTCACCTGGTACTTGCAACCGCTGCATCACCTGTTAACACGACTCTCGGTTTCGACTATAAATCTATCGACAGGAGGTGTAACCATGGCAATCGAACTTTATTGGGGCAGCGGCAGTCCGTTCGCGTGGCGCGTCATGCTGACGCTCGAAGTGAAAGGGCTCGGCTATGAATCCAAGCTCTTGGAATTTTCCAAGGGCGAAAACAAGTCGCCTGAGTATCTCAAACTCAACCCGCGCGGCAAAGTGCCGACGCTAAAAGACGGCGACTTCGTCGTCTACGAGTCGCTCGCGATCATGGCCTATCTCGATGGCAAGTATCCGACGCCACCGCTCTTCGGCAATTCGCCGGAACAAACCGGCCAAATTTGGCGGCTAATTTCCGAGTGCGAATCCTACCTCGTCAGCACCGGCGACAAAGTCGTCCGGCCGATTTTTTTCGGCAAGGGTTTGGACAAAGTCGACGAGATCCAACACGCGGCGCAGACCATTCGCCATGAACTAAAATCCCTCGACGAACGACTGACCCGTGAGAATTGGTTGGTCGGCGGACAAATTTCTGCCGCGGACATTGCCGTCTTCCCGCTCGTGCAACTGCTGCAGCGCGCCGCTTCTAAAGAGGCTGCGCAACCCCTGAACCTCGGTCTTCTACCGCTGACGCAGAACTATCCAAGCATTGCTACATGGGTGCAGCGCATCGAAGCGCTGCCCAACTACCAGCGCACCTATCCGCCGCACTGGAGAACTCAGCCGTAATTGCAGACAAGAGCAGAAAAACCAAAACGGAGGAATCGACCATGGCAAAAAAATTTTCCGGAGGATGTATTTGCGGCGCGGTACGTTATGAATGTGTCGCCGACGCCATTTTTATGGGTAACTGTCACTGCCGCGATTGCCAAAAGGCGAGTGGCGGTGCGTATGATGCTGCCATCGGACTGCCGGCAGCGGCGTTAACGATCACGGGTAAGGTTAAGTATTACGATATCAAGGCGGACAGCGGCAATACGTTGAGCCGTGGCTTTTGCCCGGAGTGCGGCGCGCGTTTATTCGGAAAAACCAGCGCAATGCCGGACCTTGCGATGATTACAGCCGGCAGTCTCGACGATCCGAGCCAATATAATCCGAGTATGGATATCTTCACGGCGAGCGCCCAACCTTGGGATTATATGAATCCCGCGCTGCCTAAATTTCCCAAGATGCCGATGTGAGGTGATTATCGATCAAAGCGCAGACGGAATTCACTAAATTGTCGCCCGGCTGACCGCGAAACTCTCTATCGCCTCCGTAATTCCTGCATCAGCGACTGAAGTTCTCGATTTCCCGAATCGAAGCGCATCGCATCTTCGGCGGTTTGCAGGGCTTTCAAATAATCACCATTTCTGAAGAACGCTTTGGCGAGGCCGAATACTGCATCGAAATTATTCGGCGAGAATTTAACGGCTTCGGTGTAAGTCGAAATCGCCTGCGAGATGCTGCCCTTGGCAAGCAACGCGCCGCCGTAGCCGACTAATGCTTTAACAATCTCGCTCCGCGCCTCGGCAGAACTTGGTTGCAGACCAAGAACCTCTCTGAAAGAACCTATCGCCGAAAGGTAATCGCCGGCCTGAAGAGCATTGAGACCGACGCTGATAAGCGCGTCGATTAAGATCGACAACACCTCGCTCTTGGTGTCATCCGGCACCAATTGATAGGCCCGGCGCAATGCCGTTAGCGCCTGCCCCCAACTCCTCAGACTCACGTACGAGCGGCCCAGGTATAAATAAGCCCGGCCAAAGTTCGGATCGAGCTCAGTGGCCTTTTGAAATCTCGCGGCCGCTTCCTGGTATCGGCCGCCGTTAAACAATGCCAAACCCTGGTCGAACTCATATTGCGCATCGGAAACCATGCCGGGCAACATCGAGCAGGAGCTCAATAGACACGCCGCTAACAGCAACGTGAAACACCGTCGGGTGATCTGCATGGGACCTCGCTTTCTTCTTTGAGAGGTAGCAGCTGTCGAGAATAATATCAAAAACCGTTAGAAGGCGCACCCTTTGGAAAGAATGAGTCTCCTGACCCATGTGATCCATTTTGACAGAGCAACGCTGGTTCGGATAATGTTCAGAGATCTCGGCACGCCCGGCAACATCGGCTCGAGGCAAGGAGGTTCGGATGTTCGCACGCATCAAACACGCTGCCATTTACACGCAGAATCCGAAAAACACGATCGGTTTCTACGAGAAAATCTTGGGCATGAAAACAATCACCACGGCGATAACCGAGGCCAATCGCGGTCACATCAGCGACGGTTTGATCGGATTCGCCGTGCTGGCGCGTCGCCCCGGCATACCCGCGGGGCTGGATCATTTCGGTTTCGAAGTCGATGACATAGAGATGGTGCGCGAACGCATCACGCAGAAATACCCCAAGACCATTATCACCAAAGGTCTCGAAAAAGTGCCCTTCGCGGTCTTTCGCAGCCACGACCCCGCCGGCGCGCAGTTCGATATTTCCGAACGCACCGACCCCAAGGTCAGGGAAGGCTACAAAGAAGCGGGCTGGGAGCAGCCGCGCCAGTTCAACCACGTCGTCATCCGCGCCCATGAACCGACGGCGGTGGCCGATTTCTACAAAGAAGTCTTCGAGCTGTTCGAAGTCAGAGAACCGCCCCTGAGCGATTCGGTCTGCTTGAGCGATGGCAAGGTTCGTCTGCTCATCCAACCGACCAACGACAACTCTTACATGAGCATGCGCCAAGGCCTTGACCACATCGGCTTCAAAGTGGAAAGCCTGGAGCAGACCAAAAAAGATCTAGCCGAATTGACCAGTTCGGCGCCGGAGTCGGCGCCGAGAGACATCGCCGGAGGCATCTTCGGCCATCTCACTAAACGCGATATGGACAGCTGCAAGATCGGCCAGTACGCGACTTCCGATCCAGACGGGGTGGTGCTGGATTTTTCCGAGGCATAAAAGCGATCGTGGCTCACAGAAAGACAATAATCGCGCTACTCCTCGTCAGCGCGTTCATCCACGCCGCTCCGGCATTGGCGCAAAAGCTCACACAGATTCATGTCGGCGTGCCGACCAATACGGTCACCTGGTTTCCACTCTACGTCGCTTGGAAGAAGGGCATCTTTCAGGAACAGGGCATCGAGCTGTTGCCCGTAACCATGTCGGTGCGCGCCTCCTTAGGCGCATTGGCATCGCGCCATATCTCCTACATCACGCCCTTGGGTTCATCGATGACGGCGATCGCCGGCGGCCTGCCGGCCAAAGTGATCATGATCTTCGCGGTACGCTCCCATCACGTGCTGGTCGCCCGACGCGAGATCACCGCACCCGCGGCGCTGCGCGGCCGTGGCGTCGCCATCAGCCAGCCCGGCGGCACCGTGCATCGCCAGTTCCTAAAGATTCTCGAACACTACAAAGTGGATGGTAAGAGCATCAACACGATCAACTTGGGCGAGATGCCGAGCCGCGCCGTGGCGCTCAAGGCGGGTAACATCGATGCCGCGATGCTCAGCGTGCCCTACGATCTGTTCATGGAGAAGGATGGCTTCAAGCCGATCGCTTACATGAAGGACATCGCGGAATTTCCGCTCCTAGGTCTGATCGCCCATGACGAGCGTATTCGCGAAAAGCCCGATGAAGTCAAACGAATTCTAACCGCCGCGCTCAAAGGCATCGCCTACACCAAGAGTCATCGCGAGGCAGTCCTGCCACTGCTAAAACAGTTTGTCGGCCTGCCGACAATCGAGATGACAGGTAAGACCTACGACGTCATCAAAGAGCTATGGCCCGACGATGGCATCCCGACTGAAAAAGGTCTCGCCACAGCGCTCATCATGGCCGACGTGCCGGCGAATTTTCCCGCTGACCGGATCGTCGATTGGTCGCTGGTCGGTGAAACCGCCGCGTCTTTGAAAATTCGTTAGAATGAAATATCTATGGTAAGCGATACCGAGCAAATCTTAATCCAGAGGAAGAAGCTATGGCAGAAACACTATTAGATGCGGATTCCCATGTCAGTGAGCCTTTGAATCTATGGCAGGAGCGCTTGCCGGCGAAATACAAAAGCATCGCGCCGCACATGGAGACGAGTTACCAGGGGCAGCCCGGCGCTTGGTGGCATATTGAACCTGATCGCCAACCGCACAACGTGATCTTGGGTTTCGGCGCCAACAAGTCGATCGATGAATTACAGAAATTGTTGGAGGGCTTCTCCTACGCCGGCGCCCATCGCGGCGGCTGGGACCCGGCACAACGATTGAAAGACATGGACCAGGACGGCGTCGCCGGCGACGTGCTTTACACCACTCTCGGTTTTCGCATGTTCTGGATCAAAGACGCCGGTTTTCAACGCGCTTGCTTCCAAGTTTACAACGACTGGCTCGCCGAGTTTTGCGCGCATTCGCCCAAGCGATTCAAAGGCTTGGCGCTCATTTCACTCTATGATGCCAAGCTGGCGGCTCAAGATTTGGCGGACTGCGCCAAGAAGGGTTTGGCGGGAGCGATCATCTGGGCGTCGCCGCCGGAAGAGCTGCCGTTTCATTCGGAAACCTACGATCCGTTTTGGGCCGCGGCGCAGGAGCTCAAGATGCCGCTCAGCCTACATGAATTCGCCGGCTTTAAATGGGTCGATTGGGACTCCAATTCGAAAAAACGCACCATCGCTCAGGCGATCAATTCCCATGAAGTTGAGCAAACCTTTTCGACGTTGATCCTCTCCGGAGTGCTCGAACGATTTCCCGGACTCAAAGTCGTGTCGGCCGAATTGAACTGCGGTTGGTTGCCATTTTTTCTATTTCGCATCGACGAACGCTTTAGCGCCACCGGCATACGCTTTCGCGGCACGCCGTTCCCAACCAAGCTCAAGCTAAAACCGAGCGAGTATTTTCGCCGCCAGCTCTACGCGACTTTCATCGACGACGGCTTCGGTGTCGCCCATCGCCACGACATCGGCGTGGAAAATATTCTCTGGTCCTCGGACTTCCCCCACAGCGCGACTTTCTGGCCCAAGTCGCGGGACAAGATCGCCGAGGATTTTAGTAACGTCGACGAAGCCGATAAGCGAAAAATTCTTTGGGACAACACGGCGAGTCTCTACGGTTTTGAGCTGAGTTAAGTTGAATCCAGATTCCCCAATTGACGCTAGTGCGCCCGCTGAGCGAGGGGCAATCCTGGAGTCGTGAAGACATCCAAGCTTACAGTTGCAAAGTCTTTTTTCGCCTTTGGCCTCCGGTGGGTTTCAATCGCGGAAAAATCGCAAAGCAGCACTGATCATTGTCCACTTAGGGGCAGAGACCCATTGTCTTCACGACGGAAGGATTGCGGTTCGTTCAGCAACGGCAATTTCAACTACGCAATCCGGGTTGAATCCCGATAGCCCACCGAGGTAAAAGAGATTGGCCGCCGGGCTCATGATCGAGCACCGCGCGGATGCTAACAAAAGAGGAGAATAAAATGGCTTACACGATGATTTCGGCCGACGATCACATCGATTTGGGATATTTGCCCAGGGACCTGTGGACCGAGCGCTTACCCAAGTCCTTAAAAGACCGCGCGCCTCACGTCGAGGACCGTGGCGAGAAGGGCGAGTACTGGGTTTGCGACGGTGAAACCTGGTCCGACTATCGCGGCGAACGCTGGTTCGCTAGGGCAAACCGCACCCGGCTTGCCCTCGATCGCGGCGGCGTCGGTGAAGCGCACCGGCCGACCACGCCTGAAAAACGGCTCATCGATATGGATCGCGACGGCGTTGAGGCCTCGCTCATGTTCCCGCCGATCATCGCCATGCAGGTGGGCGCGCCGGAATTGCGCAACGCCTGCGTGCAAGCGTATAACGACTGGGCGCTGGATTTCGGCAAGACCGCGCCGAAGCGATTTTTTCCCGTAGCCATGCTCTCATCGGTGGACGCGGCGGCGGCCAGAGACGAAGTCGTTCGCGTCGCCAAGTTGGGTTTCAAGGAAGCGAATTTCTTGGTCAACGACGTCACCCTCGAAATGAACTTGAAGCCCTGGGATATTTTTTGGGACGCCGCCGAGGATGCCGGCATCGTCGTCTCCTACCACGTCGGCGGCAGCACGCAGTCGGGAACGGTCAGGGCGACCATCGACTCGATCAAACCGGGCGAGCGCCAGGGCGTTTTCGACATGGGGCTCAGCAACGGCGCGACGTCGTTCTTCAATCCGTTCGTCAACATGTTCAACTTCGGAACTTTGGAACGCCATCCCAAGCTGAAATTCTGCCTCGCCGAGTCGGCCATCGGCTGGATCCCGTTTGTCGTGCAGGAAATGGACTACCGCTACAAACGGCAATTCGAGCGCCGGAAGGCAACGGAAATCCCGCTCAAGTCGATGCCCAGCGAAATATTCAAGCGCCAAGTTTGGGCGACCTATCAAACCGACCTCGTCGGACTCCACCTGGTCGATTTTTTCGGCGACGGCCACATCATGTGGGGCTCCGACTATCCGCACCCCGACAGCACCTGGCCGTTCTCCAAAGAAGTGATCGAGAAAGACTCGGCGCACCTCGCACCGGAGATCAAGAAAAAAGTCCTGCGCGACAACGCCGCCGCGCTGTACGGACTGACGAACTAAAATTCGGATTATTCACCGCGGAGACGCGGAGAACGCAGAGAATGGAGATCTGAAACCCCTCTGTGGCCTCTGTGCCTCTGCGGTGAAAATTCTTCACAGGGGCGAATTATGGCCAAGCACGGATTCAAGATCATCGACAGCGACATGCACGTCATGGAGCCGCCGGAGTTGTGGGAAAAGTACATCGACAAGAAGTTCCGCCACCGCGCGCCGCGCGGCATGACCAGCCACAACGTGCGCGACCTGCGGCTGGTTCATCCCGACGGCAAGGAATGGTCGCGCAAGACCACGCCGGCCAACGATCCCGCCAAGGGCAAGAACTTCGAGGAGAAACAACAAATCTTGGGCAACGATGCCGCCCGCGGCTGGACCTCGGAGGTTCAGCTTGAAGCGATGGACATCGAGGGCATCGACATCGCCGTGCTCTACCCGACCCGCGGCCTCAGGGCGCTCGTCGACGACCGCATGGACAGCGAGTTCGCCGCCGCCATGGCGCGCGCTTACAACGACTGGATGTATGATTTTTGCCAGAAAGATCCTAAACGGCTGATTGGCGCCGGCATGATCTCGCCGTTCAGCATGGAGGATGCCGTCAGCGAGGCGCGCCGCTGCGTCGAACAGTTGGGCTTTCGCGCCGCGTTTCTGCGCGCCAATCCATTAGTCGATCACCAGTGGCAAAGCGAATATTACGAACCGCTCTGGGACGCCTTGGAAGCGCTCAATCTGTCCCTGGGCTTTCATGAGTCCACCGGCACCGGGCGCAATCAGATCGGCGAGCGCCTCGAGCCCAATTTCATGTTGCGGCGAGTCTACGCCCAGCCGTTTGAACAGATGCTGGCGCTCGGCTGTTTTTGCGCCGGCGGCGTGTTCGCGCGCCACCCGCGCTTGCGCGTGGCGTTCTTGGAAGCCAATTGCAGTTGGCTGCCTTGGCTGCTCTGGCGTCTCGACGAAGCCTGGGAGCTCGACGGCGATGTCTGGGCGCCCGACGTGAAGTTAAAACCGAGCGAATATTTTAAAAAACATTGCGTCGTGTCCATCGAACCTGATGAAGCGATCGCCAACAATGTGCTGGAGCAGGTTGGCAATAGCAATTTGGTTTTCTCCACCGACTACCCGCATGTCGACTCGAGATATCCCGAGGCGGTCAATCATTTTCTCAGGCTGCCGCTGGCCGACGCCGACAAGCGGAAAATTCTCTGGGACAATTGCGCGCATTATTACGCGATGTAAATTGATGTTAGGCTGGATTATTCACACCACCAGGAGACCTCATGACAATGTGTCGATCGAGCTGTGACCCTGTAGGAGCAAAGGCACCCGGGACAAATGCTTCATCGTCATGACGGGAGCTTGGCATGATGTTCGAACTTTTCACAAGCGACATCATAAGCAAGTTGATCCGCTTGCCTCTTCAAGGCACAGGCCCATTGCCTTGGCTCCGGAAGGGTCGCTCCTCGATCGCCGTTTCACCGCGAATAATCCAGTTAACTACCCCAACAATGAGATATCGACGCTGGCGCTGTCTGAAAATAAACTTCGGCTCAGGAGGTAACCCATGCCCTTAGGACTTTCTCACGGCGGCACCACCATCTACTCATCGTCATCCCGATCGGCCGAAGTTTGGGTCGGCACCAAGGAAGGCATCGTCGTCATCGAGCGTGACGTCAGCGGCTGGCGCGTCGCGCGCCGTTTGCTTGAAGACAAGCATATCAGCGCCATCGTCACCGATGCCGAAAGTGGTTTGACCTTTGTCGGCGCGTTTCACGGCTCCCTGCAGGTAACCGCCGACGGCGGCAAAACCTGGGAGACAAGAAACCACGGCCTGACCGAGGACGATGTTTATAGCCTCGCCGCGGTGCGCCGCGATGGCGCCACCCGCCTTTACTTGGGAACCGAGCCGGCACATATCTTTCGCAGTGACGATCTTGGGCGGAGTTGGCGCGAGCTGCCGCGCATGAGAGCGGTGCCCAGCGTGCCGAAGTGGAAATTTCCCGTGCCGCCGCATATCGCCCACACTAAACATATCACCTTCGACCCGCACGACGCGCAGACCGTTTATACGTGCATCGAAGTCGGCGCATTGCTGAGAAGCCGCGACGGCGGCGAAACCTGGGAGCAAGTCGACGGCGTCTACGAAAACGTGCACCGCTTGGCGCTCCATCCCCAAGACTCGAACCGCTTGTACGTGGTCACCGGCCACGGCCTCTATGTCAGTTCCGACGGCGGCGCTACATTCGAGCAATGGGTTGCTCGGCCTTCGCCCATCGCCGGCTATCCGGACGGCTTGGTCATTCACCCGAGAAATCCCCAGCTGATGTTTCTCGGCGCCGCCGACGCCGGTCCCGGCACCTGGATGAAAAACCATTACGCCGGCGCCAAAATCTCCCGCAGTAAAGACGGCGGCAGGACATGGGAGATGCTCCAGAACGGTTTGCCCGAGCGCATGCAGGCGAGCATCGAAGCGTTGTGCTTGGAAGACTGGGGCGAATCAACTTCACTATTCGCCGCCACCACCGCCGGCGATGTCTATGCCAGCGACGATGCCGGCGAGCACTGGAGCCGCATCATCAGTGGCTTGGCGCCGATCTCCAAGGGCGGCCATTACCAAGCGCTCGCCGTGGCGTGAGACTAGCAAAATACCGCCGGCCGCGAAGTGGCCTCATTGATTGAGCTGCTTCCGGGTATGTTGTGAAGATGTTTTCACCACGGAGGACACGAAGAATATCCTGAGCAAAGCCGAAGGGAGCACGAAGTTCAAAATTTTAATCATCAAAACCCTTCGTGTCCTTCGTGATCTTCGTGGTGCATAAAATCAAGATGATAGTGCCGGGTTACCCATACAGAAGCCTGAAAAACTTTCGGAGGATTACTCATGAATAACGTTGAAGCCAAAGGCGCGGTGCATTGGATCGATCATTACGTCGTCGGCACCAACGACTTGCCGGGCTGGAGCTATTGGGCGCTCAATGCCACCGGTCTGCCGATCCGGCCGATCAATGGCCTCACCACCAACATGCGCAAGAAAAATACGCCGATCTTTTGCTTCATGTGGTGGGACGACGAGTCCTGCCGCATCGGTGCGTTTCTCCAACCGGAAAACTATCCCAAGGCGAAAGAGCTGGGCAAAGAAATGCCGCGCTGCGGCTTCTACATCCGGCCCGAAGACATCGACTCACATCTGCGCCGGCTCGACAAACATAAAATTCCCCACACAGATGCTGTGAAAACGGCTGCCGACAGCGAAGAAGGCACAGTGATCTGCTTTGCCGACCCCGACGGCAATCAATATGAGTTCTGGGCGCCGGTGCAAATGCCGAAAGGCGCCATGGATGTGCGCACCACAGAAAACGTCGGCCGCATTAGTCACTGCGTCTACGGCTGCCGCGACTTGGCGCGCACCTCGGCCTTCTTTGAAAAATATTGCGGCATGGAAGCCGAGCGCAACTCGAAGACGGCGGAAGGGACGCTGGTCTTGCGCACGCGCGCCGGCGCGCGGCTGGTTTACAAGTTAGTCGATCAGCTCGATGAGCGCATCGCAGGCCACAGCCCGTGGTGGGATATGCACACGGCGTTTACCGTGCGCGACGAAGAATATTTGCCCAACTACCGGCGCATGTGGGACGGCCTGCCCGAAGAAGCCGGTCCAAAGGAACATTTGAACGACTCCCGCGACAAAGAAGACAACTTCCCCGCGCGCACCGGCCTACACCGCAGCCCGGTCGGCTACAAGTGGAAAGAAATTTATCAACGCGGCGATGAATTCTACGACTGGGACGGCCACGCCTTCCACTTCATCGGCGGCATCCCGAAAAACGCCGACGGCTCCCTGGCGTTGTACACGCCCAAGGAGCAAGACGAATATCTGCGCGAGCTCGCCGAGTCGCTGAAGAAAGGCGTGCAACCGTAGCCGACGCGAAATAGAATTCGTCATCAGATAAATGCCGCGGCATCGCGGCAATTGATGTTTTGCGCAGAGAACTAGCCCAGAGACTTGAAAGACGGGTTGTTCGAAAATGTACTTGAGTGGACTGCTGGCGACGTGGTCAGGCGAATATCACTTCGACGCCATCACGCTTGTCAAAGCGGCAGACGGAGAGAAGTTGAGTGATTGTAGTCATTGAAATGTCTGACGACAGCCGCGGCGCAGGCGGCCGCAGGAGCACTCGCGCCCGGCTGTCATAAGGACGGCATCATGGATGTCACGCCGCGCTTTCGGCACTCCTCTTCGAACAGCGCTCGGATTTCCGGCTGCTCATCCTTGTACTCGATCTGCGGCCGGCGCCATCGCTCCGGATTCTTGCCCGGCGGCATCTGTCCTTCCCGGAGACCGAAGCGATCATTGCCGTAGCGCAGGACCAGGTATCGTGCGGGCTCATTGCTGGGGTTGAAATGCTGATGGCCCGCCTGCCCGTTCGTCATCAGCGCCCCCCTTTTGAAGTTGAACCGCTGGAATTCGACTCCGGGCGCGGGCTTTACTCCCGGCTTCCACTGGAGGTCGTAGCCGTCGCCGCTGAGGAAGAGGTAGCTGTTCTCGTTGGTGAGACCCGTTCTGCTGCGCCCGCCCGTTGCCTGCCCGTCCACGAAGCCGTGCCCCTTCTTGTAAGACGCCGGAGGAAACTCCGACACGTGGCAGACGAAGCGGCCGCCGGCCATCAGAGTATGCATGTTCGTCCCCGGCCCGCGGTACGCCCAGTTGTCGAGGGCCATCTTCGTGACGCTGGGGATGAAGTTCGACTGCAAAAGCCGGTCCTCAAGCTTCGTGGCCTTGCGCCTGAAATAGGTTTCGTCGTTGGGGTCGAACCGGTCGTTGAAGGTGTTGGCGCAGTTGAAGACGAACTCCGGGCTGCCGTAGAGATTGAAGGGGGTCGGCATGTTGCTCGCCGCGTAGAGCCGAACGGACTCCGTTCCGCTTCCGTTGTGGATCTCGTGCCACGCATTGAGGGGTATGGCGAAAACGGCGTCCTCCTCCCATTCGAAGGTCAGTTTGGGCGTCCCTTCGTTCCAGACAACCGTAGCGCCGCGCCCCTTCACGACGTAGAAGATTTCCTCATACATGTGCTTTTCGGGCTTGAAGGTGCCCCCCGGCGGTATCTCGATTAGATAGCGGGTGGTCCCCTGGTTGTTGATCATGACTTTCTCCGAAGGGTCGTGGGTCATATCCAACAGCGCCCCTAAGCAGCCGGTCCGCGGCCAGGGTTCCAGCTCTACGGTAAAAACGTCGGGGATCGTGTGGGTCGTGATGACTTGCAGACCTTCGCTCTGGACCCACATTTCAAAAGGCGTGAGTCTCACGTGCGCAAAACGCTGGTAGTCCATGGTTCCTCCATACTAGGTTCGGGTTTGGGTCTTGCCTCTTGGATCAATCCCGGTTAGCCAACCGAGTAAATTGCAACCTAGTGCAGGTCGAGAAAGTCGGCAACCTCTTTCTCAGTATATCCGTAATCATGCACCGCCCGGACCATCCGCGCGTCCCGCTTGGCCTGGGTTGCCGTGGCGAAAAATTCACAATAATCGATCATTGGCTCAGTGTACTTTTTCATGACATTGGCAAAGAATAGAAACTCGATTCCCAGGGCAGATTGTTCAAAGTGAGCCGCGCACTACCTGTCGGGTATTTCCTTGACACCTTCGCTCGTCCCGCCCTATGATTCGCGGGTGCTTTCGTGCTCTGACAATCGATCCTAAGGCTTGGTTTCAGGCAGTGTGGAGGGTACTATGAAACGCTTCGGGTGCGCGCTCTTGTTTCTGCTGGCGTCGGTCACGAACGGGCAAGCTCAGACGCCCTTCTATCAAGGAAAAACCATCAGGATCATGGTCGGCAATCTTGCCGGCGACGCCTACGATCTTTGGGCGAGAATATTCGCCCAGCACATGGGCAAATACATCGCGGGCAATCCCACCATCATCGTGCAAAACATGACTGGAGCGGGAGGAGTGATCGCCGCCAACTATGTTTATTCCGTGGCCAAGCCCGACGGTCTCACCCTCGGCACATTCGGGCCTTCGATGTACTTCGACCAACTGGCCAGGCGCCCGGAAGTCCGTTTTGACTGGGCGAAATTCACCTGGATCGGCACGCCCGAGCAAACAGAATTTATCCTGATCATGAGGACGGACACTCCGTACCATTCGATCGAAGATGTGCGCAAGGCCGCGCAGCCGCCCAAGTGCGGCGCCACGGGCACGAGCACTTCCGGTTATTACATGCCGAAATTTTTGGACGAAGGGCTGGGGATCAAGTTCAACATCGTGAGCGGCTACCCCGGCGGCGGTGAGATCGACCTCGGCATCGAGCGCGGTGAGCTGCACTGCCGCAATCTTACGATCAGCACTTATTTCGCCCGCGAGCCGTTTTTGACCTGGCACAAGAAGGGGTTTATCCGGCCAATTCTGCAAACGGGAAAAAAGAGAGATCCTCTAGTTGCCGACGTTCCGTCGATCTACGAGTTGATGGACCAATACAAAACGCCCGAGGCGACCCGGCGAGTGGCCAACGTCCTTCTCGCTCCCGCGGTCTTCGGCCGGCCGATGGTCGCCACGCCGGGCGTGCCGCCCGACCGGGTGAAAATTTTGCGCGACGCTTACCACCAGTCGCTGAAAGATCCGGCGCTGCTCGAAGAGTTGAAGAAGCGCCGTTGGGCGGTGGATGCGATCAGCGGCGAGGAGTTGGCGAAGCTGGCGAAAGAGGTGGTCTCACAGCCACCGGAGGTGGTCGATCGGATGATGAAATTGTTGGGCAATTAGTCAGGACTCGCTACCTGCGCTTCAAATTTGCCGGCGCATCGTTCTCCGGCCATTTCGCTTGGTGTGAAAGGCTTCTGAATTTATCCAGGGCCCGGCATCATACACGGGGTCAAGCAGGAGCGTCAAACCTTTACAGGCTATTGAAAAACCCGATGCGTCAAACGAGCGCCGGCTGAATTTGCTAATTAGGAGAAAGAATCCATCGAAAAACAACTTCAGAAAGACAGGGTAGGCGGAATATCGACCGTACTGCTAAGGTGCTGTCCACCGTCAGATGATGACCGCTGACTAAGCCCTGCTCGATACACTGATTGACGATCGGGTCGAACATCTGCTGATAGATCCCGCTTTCTTTGAACCGTCCATGGCGATTCTTGGAAAACGTCGAATGTCGAGCACCTTCTCATCGAGCGACAAACCGACAAACCAACGATACCCCAGGTGCGAGCCGACTTCATCGCAAAGCCGTCTCTCAGAACTTATCCCGAACAGATACCCACCAAAAGCATCCGCATCATCACCTCGGGATCAACCAAGGGTCGCCCGGTCTGACTGTAGAGATGCTCGACTTTGGGGCGAATGAAGGTGAAATCGACGTAACGGTTAATCAGACGCAGGATGTGATCTTCGGAAATGAGCCGTTCGGGACGTAGCTAATAGAAAAGTTTATCCGACTTCTTCTTCTCTCCTATCACGCTGCCTCCCAACAAGAGTGTTAGAAGGCAATTTATCACAAAACCAATATCCCGTGATCAACTTTCTTGAAGCATCGGGTTTTTCAACAGCCTGTAAAGATGCGACCCCGCCTCCGCATTGCATTGCGCTACAGGATCGGCGCGCCGCTTTTTTTCGCGTCCCGGTCTTAAGCGACTTAATTGGTGCAGTCCCATAATCACAGAACCTCTTTTCCTGGTGGTATGGTCTCGGGAAAAGCTACGAGCGTGGCTAACGAGCGAGCGAATCCATCAAGGCCCGGAAAAAGCGTCGCGCTGTTCATGTTCGAATGTTGGAGCTGCCACAGAATCCTTCTTCGAAGATCTACAGAGTCACCGACGACGAATTGCAGTAGTGCTTTATGCGGTGGGTTTGGCAGCACCGCTGCGAGGTTTTCTTCAAAGGTGAGGGTTACGTCTCCGGGGCACAGAAAGATTCCCTGCTGAATGACGAGTCGTTCATTTAGCCTGAAGGGGTTGACTGGCAACACCAGAGCCGTCGGGGGACTTCGGTCGAAAACTTCGCTGAAGCACTGACGCGAGTCAACATACCCATTTTCGTCTACACAACGCTTGCATGTGTCTGAAGGGAGCAGCCTGAGGACAGCCACATCAGCAGCTGTTCGGTCAAGTGCCCAGATCGCGGCAGCACCATCTGCATATTCGATTGCGAAGTAGAGCGCTACATAGAACGACTCGGTCCAATCCTGAAGTCGTGTGGGGGCGCCGTAATCTTGCATTAAACCCATCCACTCCACGACATTGTCGCGGTTTGGCACGTTCAGGGCATAGTGGTGTGACTGACGGATGAATCGGCGGATCAAGCCTTTTTCTATAATTGGCGCCCGTGTCAAGGAATGCCCAAAGCGGATAACCGTTCGCTCGAGAGTCGTTTGCAAACCCCAGCCGTTTTCCTGCTGTCCTCGAAAAAGCCACTTTGTCGCCCCCAGTCCCAGTCCCCATTTCCGATGCGCCTCGAGCATCTCATCCATCGAGTTTATTGGAATTCGTGTGATATGAGGGTCAAGAACCGATGTGATCGCCATTATTTTTGCCTGACCAGTGACTAGGTTACCGAAAAGAAAAAATCACAGCTCTGCAAGACTACCGTGCGTTGACCCTTTTCGCGAGCGCGGATGATCGTCGGTCCAATTCGATGATGGCGTTTCGCCCCCGGTGGTCCACCGGGATGTTTTTCCCGCAGCAGCGCGGGTCCAACTAGTGCGTGTCCATTTCGAGCAGCTGCACTCTTTGTAACAGTCCCTGCGATTCTTGCCGCAATGACAATCATGCGTGTGCTTATGAGTCGATCTCCGTCCCAAGTATTCGGTACAGCAACACAGATGCCAAAAGTATGTCAAAGAACGATGGGAATTTCTTTAGTTTTTCTCGGCTATCAATTCGGCCATTTTCCCGTAGGTGCGAAAAACAAAGGCAGGCTCTTTGCATCTCTCAACTTTCGTATAAGACCAATAGCCCCTGCTGAGTTCGTTCCAGAAGCTGAAGCAGTCATCCGCGCAGGCGCAACAGCGCACCTTTGGCCGGAGGGGGGAATCAAACTAGGTTGTCGCTGAGTCTGTGATTGTGGACGGCGAAAGCTCAAGACGGTCGATCCAAGTGAGGCGATACCGGCGATTGAGCCATTGCACGAAGTTTATTCCGGCCTGTTAGTATTACTGTGTCATTAATGTTGATTCCATCTGCCGCAGCTGGGGCATCGATCGAGTTGTCGGATGATGATGTTGGAGGCGAGCAGACAACGCAGGGTCGCGATGGAATCGGGCACG